>Ga0181539_1000336_pt1 | contig 56930 bp, 53 predicted proteins | sample PEATcosm2014_Bin_46_FD_119767 | JGI IMG/M metagenome (GOLD analysis project Ga0181539, IMG submission 119767) | Peatland microbial communities from MTU Mesocosm Facility, Houghton, MI, USA - PEATcosm2014_Bin23_60_metaG | ecosystem: Environmental > Terrestrial > Soil > Wetlands > Peat | place...
AGAGCTTTGGCTCTCAGCGGTTCCTCTCATGAACAGATTGAAGCTCACGCCGCGACGAATCGCGAGCACCGTTCACAGCTTCTACCTGCTCAAACAGAGGAATTTCCGACCAGCCAACTAGGCGAGAATGCTCGAGGGCGCGTACGCCGGGCGCAGCGACAACCCCAGCAGCGCCTCGAGGCCGGCGGCCAGCCGCAGCAACACGGCCTCGCTCCACGCCCGGCCGAGGAGGGCCAGCCCGACCGGGAGACCGTGCACCGTGCCAATCGGGACCGTGATCGACGGGTAACCGGCGACGGCGGCGATGCTGTACCCCGCCCCGAGGAAGGTGTCGCCGTTCACGTGGTCGATGCACCACGCCGGGGCGGTCGTGAGCACCGCGAGCGCGTCGAGTCCGCCCCGGTCAAGCGCGTAGTCGATCCCGTTCGCCCGCGCGCTCGCCACGCAGCGCGCCCGGGCGGCCCGGTAGCCCTCGTCGTCGAGTCCCGCCGTCGCGACGGCGCGCTCGAGCAGGTCCTGGCCGAAAAGGACCAATTCCGCGTCGGCGTGGGCGGTGTTGAAGGCGATCACCTCGGAAAGCGACCGGGGGCCGGCACCGGTCGCCTCGGCACGGGCCGCGAGGTAGCGGTCGGCGCCGTCGTGGAACTCGTGGCAGAACACGACGAGCTCGTCCTCGACGTCCGGCTCCTGCTCCGCGCCGGGGACCTCGACCGCGTCGACGACCTGGGCTCCGCTGTCGCGCATCGCCGCCAGCGCCCGGGCGAACACCGCGTCGGCGCCGTCGTGGTAGCCGGAGAAACGGAACCGGGCCCGATCGCTCGCCGCGGGCCGCGGGACACCGATCCGCGCCCCGCGCAGGCCGTCCGGCCGGCAGAACGGGCGGTAGTCACCGGGCAGGTCCGACGGGCGGTTGGCGCATGCCGGGTCGGCGGGATCGACGCGGGCGATCACGCCGAGAAGCGCCGCGGCGTCGAGGACCGAGCGTGCCATCGGCCCGGGCGTGTCCTGACTCTCGGCGATCGGCACGACGCCCGTCCGGCTCACGAGGCCGACCGTCGGTTTCAGGCCAACGAGCCCGGCGACGGCCGCCGGACTGAGGATCGAACCGTCGGTCTCGGTGCCGACCGCGACCGAGGCGAGCCCCGCGGCGACGGCGGCGCCGGAGCCCGACGACGAGCCGCTCGGGCTGCGGTCGAGCGCGTAGGGGTTGCGCGTCTGGCCGCCGACCGCGCTCCACCCCGAGGACGAGCGCGCCGACCGGAAGTTCGCCCACTCCGAGAGGTTCGTCTTGCCGACGATGACGGCACCCGCGTCGCGCAGCGCCCCGACGACGACGGCGTCACGGACCGGCGGCGCGCAGGCGAGCGCGAGCGATCCCGCGGTCGAGGCGAGCCCCGCCGTGTCGAGGTTGTCCTTCACGAGCACCGGGATCCCGTGCAGCGGCCCGCGCACGACACCCGAAGCGCGCTCGGCGTCGGTTGCACGGGCCGCGTCGACGGCAGACTCGTCGACGGCGAGGACGGCGTGGAGCCGCGGCCCGGTGGCGTCGATCGCGCCGATCCGCGCGAGGAGCGTCGCCGTCAGCTCGGCGCTCGTCGTCTCACCGGCCTCGAGCACCCGGGTGATCTCGGCGAGACTGGCGAAGGCGAGCTCGGAGGACCCCGGATGCGGGTCCCCGCTCGGTCCTTGCTCCATGGCCTTCCTTTCGCGTCGGTGTGGGGATTCTCGCTGTCCGGGACGCGGCGCGCGTCGCGGTCAGTCGTAGCTCCCCTCGACGACCCAGCGGCCCCGGTCGATCGCGAGCAGATAGCCGCCCCCGTCCGCCGTGACGACCTGGAACCGCGCCCGCCGGCGGTGCGCCGCCGTGTCCCACCACTGCTCGTCGACCGGCCAGGGACCGGCCCACGCGACAACGAGTGACGGCGGTCGCCCCCCGACGGTGACGCTCACCGGCACCCCGCTCGGCGTGCCCCGCCCGTCCACACCGACGTGGCGGCCGTCGCGGTCGAGCACCTCCGCGGGATACGGCTCCCGGGGCACGACGGTCGGATTCGGGCTGGGGAGCTGCCCCGGCCACGGCAGCGCGGCGTCGTCGGGGCGCGCGGGCGCGGGATCGCCGAACGGCACGAATCGGACCCGCTCGGCCGGCTCCCGTCCCCCGACGAGCAGCGGCCGGACGACCTCCTCGGGTCCGAGCAGTCCCTGGACCCGGGCGAACGCCCGGACGACCCGCTCGTCATCGACCCGCGGGCGCCCCCACAGCTCGAGCTGACGGCCGGTGTCGGCGACGACGTCGGTCGGCACGAGACGGACGCGCGAGATCCCGACCTCTTCGTTCGTCCCGTCCCCGCCCCCGGGAAGGCCGGGGCCGACGAGCCACGCCTCAAGCTGCCAACGGAGCCGCTCGGCGACGAGCGCCGGGGTCCACGCCCCGTCGTGCGCCCAGCGGCGCTCGAGCCGGTTCCCGGTCGAGGTCTCGACCTCGATCCCCAGAAAGCTACAGGCGAGCCCTTCGGCGGCGAGCCGGCCACAGAGCCTCTCGGCGAGGTTCTTGGCGACGAAAGCCGTCGCGTCGACGTCGACGGCGGGGGGCTCGAGGTGCGTCTCGACGGCGAGATCGCGCGGCCGGGCCCGCACGTCGAGTGGGCGTCCGTCGCGCCCGCGTGCGAGCTGGTGGAGCCGCGCCCCATCGGAGCCGAAGCGGGCGAGGACGTCGGTCTCCTCGAGCGCGGCGAAGCCGCCGAGGGTCATGACCCCGAGACGCCGGAGGAGGGAGGAAAGTTGGGCACTCCCGAGGCGCTCGATGTCGAACGGCGCGAGAAATGCACGAGCCCCGCCCCGGGGAACGATGCGGCCCTGTTGCGCGGCCATCGTCGCCGCGAACGGCCCGTCGGCGATCCCGACGCGCCACCAGTCGCCGACGAGAGGTGCGCGCCCGGCGACGGGCCGGTATTCGCCGGCGAGCCCGAGGGACTCACCGAGCGTCTCGACCGCCCCCGCCACGTCGACGGCGAAGGACTCCTCACCCCCGAAGTACCGGGTCGGCCCCCGGGTCGCGAGGGCGGCCCACCCCGGACGCCGGACGGCGACGGGCGCTCCGAAACGTTCGAGGGCGACGACGACCGGTTCGAAGGCCCGGACCTCGGCCCCGGGGTCGCGCGGGACGACCGCGAGCCCCGGACAGCACGACTCCGCCTGACGGCGGCGCTGGGGAGGACGGACGCCCGACCGCCGGGCGGCTGCCGACGCGGCGACCACCTTGCCGTCGGCGACGACGGCGACCGCCTCCTCGGGCCGGTGCCCGCCGGCACTCACCGGCCAGTCGGGGCACCACAGAACGAGCGTCCGCGCGGGCACAGGGACTTTCACCGCGCCCCCGCCGAGTCCAGGCGTTTCCCTACGGCAACCCGGGGCTGAGACGGGATCTCCCCGGACGGTGACGGGAACCAGAGACTGGCGCGGGTCTCGCGCGGCGACGCGGCACGTCGGGTCACGGCGACGTCGACCCGGTGGGCGCGCACCCGCCCGCTGCCGGCACCGAGGCCCACGAAGACGCCGCCCGTCACCGAGAACCGGACGTCGACCCCGTCCGGCCAGGGCCGGCTGGCGACCGCGGCGGCCTGGGAGCCGGCGACGACGATGAGCACCGCGCGGCGCTCCCGAGCCCGGACGCTCAGCTGGCGCCGGTCGGCCAGCGCCAGCCCGGGCGCCGCGACGAGCACGACGTCGCACCCGTCGAGCAACGCCGCGACAACGGTCGGGAAGCGCTTCCCGGGTCGGGGTACGAGGACGAGACGGTCGAGTGCGACACCGAACTCGTCCGCGGCGACGAGCCCCAGGTCCTCCAGCCCGGCGGCCGCGCACCACGCGCCCGCCGAGCTCGCCTCGGCGACGAGACCGAACGCGACCGACGTCGTCCCGGGCGCGCCGTCCGCCACGACGGCGAGGGTGCTCCCCCGCCGGAGACCGGGCGTTCCGAGGAGCTCAGCGAATTCCGGTGCGACCGGCAAGAGCTCGTCCCGGGCCAGGACGAGCGGGCGGACCCGCTGCGCAACCACCCCGGGAACCGCCGGCCGGTCCCGCTGACCTGCACCCGGCCGACGGGGGGCAGGTTCTGGGAGCCCGGGGACGGGAAGCGCCACGGTCATCCCCGAACGATAGCGAACATACGTTCGATTACCAAGCACGGCGACGGGCGCGCCGACAGACCGCAGGCGTCCGAGACGTCCCCGGACGGGCGCCCACGGCGGCACCCCGCCTAGCCTGCGGCCATGGTCCCGACGGGTCACCTCCTCGCCTTCTGCGCGACAGCTTGCGTGCTCATCGTCGTGCCCGGGCCGAGCGTCCTTTTCGTCGTCGGTCGCGCCCTCACCTTCGGCCGACGCGCCGGGCTGGCGACCGTCGTCGGAAACTCCGGCGGCGTGTACCTGCAGGTGATCGCCGTCGCCTTCGGCATCGGGACGATCGTCGAGCAGTCGATCGCCGTGTTCACAGTGATCAAGCTCGTCGGCGCCGCCTACCTCGTCTTCCTGGGAATCCAGGCCATCCGTCACCGTCGGCGCCTGGCCGAGGTGCTCGAGACGACCTTCGAACCGAGGACGACGCGCCGCCTGCTGCGCGACGCCTTCATCGTCGGGGCCGCCAACCCGAAGACCGTGGTCTTTTTCGCGGCCATCCTCCCCGAGTTCGTCGACCGGACGGCGGGCGACGTGCCCATCCAGATGCTCGTGCTCGGCGCGATCTTCATCGCCATGGCGCTCGTCTCGGACGGCGTCTGGGCGATCGCCGCAGGAGGGATCCGCCAGTGGCTCACGCGCACGCCGCGCCGGCTCGAGGCCGTCGGCGGGTTGAGCGGCCTTGCGATCATCGCCATCGGCGTGCGGCTCGCTCTCGTCGGTCGCAACAGCTGAGGGGCGGGGTACGGCGCGCCCGGCGCCGGTTGCCCTGAATCGGGCCCGACAACCGGGTGGCGCCCGCCAGTCAGCCGGCTCCCGGCGCCACCTCCTCGATCAGGTCCGGGCCGTTGTTGCGCACGTTCCCGACCCGCGGGCCGACGGCGCGCACGGCGAGCGTCCCGGGGGACGCCGGACGCAGCAGCGCCTCGAGCTCGTCGCGGGCCGCGACGGACGGGTCGAGCCACGCTTCGAGCGCGTCGTGCTCGAGGACGACTGGCATACGGTCGTGGATCGGCGAGACTTCGTCGTTCGCGGCCGTCGTGATGATCGTGCAGCTGTGGACCCAGGCGCTGTCGTCGTCGGCCGTTGCCGGGTCATGCCAGGACTCCCACAGTCCGGCGAAGGCCATCGGCGCGCGGTCCGACCGGCTGAGGAAGTACGGCTGCCGGCGAGCGCCGGGGCCACGGCGCCACTCGTAGAACCCGTCCGCGACGACGACGAGCCGCCGACTCTTGAACGCCCCCCGGAACGACGGCTTCACGGCGACCGTCTCGGACCGCGCGTTGAAGAGCCGGTTGCCGATGGCCGGATCCTTCGCCCAGGAGGGGATCAGCCCCCAGCGGTAGGCGTCAAGGACTCGACCGCCGTCGGCGTCGGGCGCGAGGCACACGACGGTCTTGGTCGGCGCGATGTTGTAGCTGGCCGCCCAATCACCGACGAGCCCCGCGGCGCGCCGCGCCTCGAAGAAGCTCGCCAATTCGTCGATCGGCGTCGCGAGGACGTAACGGCCGCACACCTACTTGTGAACGGACGATGGGGCTGCGCTAGCGGCGGGCGTGACGCAGCACCATCCTCGCGACGAAGAACACGAGCGCGAAGACGACGATGAGCTTCACGAAGAACCACAGCAGCCCGACGATGAAGTGCAACGCGGCGAAAGCGATGACGACCGCCACCACGAGCGTTCCCACTACGACGAAGGAGTGGACGGGGCGGATGCCCGTCGACCCGCTTTGTGGCTGGATCATCGGCCGTTCCCTTTCGTCGGCAGGCACCGACACGTGAGCCGCGCGACACCCGCTCGAAGTTGAGTTTAGCGGGACCGGCTCGCGCCGCCGCATCGGGGTCGCGGGCCGGGATTCCCCGGGGAACCGGGTCGCAACAGGAACGTGACCGGCGCCACGTGTCGGTTACGCGCCACCCGCGGCCCATGGGCCCCGCGGTGCGCCGGCACACCGGAACTAGCATCGTCTCGTGGGCTTTGTGACGGGCGATCCCGCCTGTTCGATGTCGCCCCGGGGGTGAGATTGATGAGCAGTCCCAATTCGAGAGGTGGTCGCACCCGTTCGCGCCTCGCGCTCGGGTCGCTCGTGGCCATCGGGGCCATCGCGATCGGCATCGCCGTGCCGTGCGCCGTCGGAGCGTCGACCGGCTCGATCAGCGCGGCGACGGGGACCAAGACGATCGAAACGATCAAGACGAACTGGACGACGTTCTTCAAGGGCACGACCCCAGCGGCGAAAAAGGAGACGCTGCTCCAGGATGGTTCGAAGTTCGCGGCCTTCCTGAAAGAGCAGGCGAAGAGCGCAGCGGCGCTCTCGACGTCCGTCAAGGTCACCAAGGTCACGGTGACGTCGAAGACCTCGGCGCGCGTCACCTACACGATCTACCTCGGCTCGACGGCGGCTGAACCGAACGCCTCGGGCACGGCGGTTTTGCAGGACAAGGTCTGGAAAGTGAGCGACACGAGCTTCTGCGCGCTCGTGAGCCTCGAGGGCGCGGCACCGAAGGCCTGTTCGTAGGCCGACTTCACGACCTTCGCGTTTCCGGGCGGTGCCCTCCGGTCCCGGGCACGCGTCAGCGCGCTAGGCCCCGGTCGCCTCGATCCCTCACGAGCCCTGGAAGCTCTCCCCGGGCGCGAGGACGATGATGTCGACCCCGGAGCGCAGCGCGTCCGGGGGACAGGTCATCGGCTCGATCGCGACGGCGGCCCGGCGGTCGTCAGGGTCGAGCGCGTCCGCCGTGCAGCACTGAATGTGCGCGAAGACCGTCGCGCGCGTGGCTCCGGCGGAGATGGCGTGCTGTTCGCCAGAGGCACGCGGTACCGCAAGTAGTGTACCGGTGGCCCCGGTAAGGCCGGAGTGAAAAGCCTTTCCGGCTCCGAGGAGCTCGCGTGCGCATTCTCGTGACGAACGACGACGGTGTTTTCGCGCCCGGCATCGGCGCGCTCACGGCCGCGCTCGTGGACTCGGGTCACGACGTGACCGTCGTCGCGCCGCTCGAAGACCACAGCGGGTCCAGCGCCGCGACCGGGCTCCAACTGCAACGCTCCGTCGGCACGCTCCGATTCGAGGCCGTCGAACTTCCGGCCGTGCCCGGTGTGCCCGCCATCGGCGTCGCCGCGCTCCCGTCGGTCTGCGTCTCGCTCGCCCTCGCGGGCACGTTCGGGCCCCCCGCGGACCTCGTCGTATCGGGCATCAACCGGGGCCGCAACACCGGTCGATTCGTCCTGCACTCCGGAACGGTCGGCGCCGCGCTCACCGCGGCCCAGCTCGGGCGGTCGGCCATCGCGGTCGGGCTGCAGGCGAAGGTCGCCGCGCCCGTGCACTACGCGACCGCAGCTGCCCTGGCGGTGGCGCTCGTCGATCCGCTCGTCGCCATGCGCGCCGGCACGGTGCTCAACTGCAACGTCCCGGACGTCGCCCTCGACCGGCTGCGCGGTGTCCGGCGTGCCGAGCTGAGCGGGGCTGACGTCCTCCACGTCGTGAGCGTCCGCTCCGACCACGTCCGTGTCACGTTCGGGTTCGCGGGCCGGCCGACGGACCCCGACGACGACTGGGCGCTCGGCGCCGAGGGCTTCGCGACGGTGACGGCGCTTACCTACCCAGCGGCGGACTCCGACCCGGCGGTCCGGTCCGCCGTCGAGGGGGCCTCGGCGGAGCTCGATGCCCGCTTCGCCCACCCACGCCCAGGCCGGGCGGATCCCGCGCCGGGCAACCCCGGGGACGCTTGATCGCTGCCACAGAGCCCGCCGCACCCCTTGTGAGCTGTAAGGGGTTGCGATTCACCAACAACCGGGTGACAGACGGGTAAACTACATTTGAATAATTTTCCGGTCGGTCTTATGGCACGCGAGTCCCCGGATGACCGGCGGCCGGTGAGGGCACCGAAAAGCCCCGCCTCGCCGTTGACCTTGTGCCGCCCGGCCAGGAACCGTCCAGTTCGGACAGCAAGGAGCAGCCACAGCAAACAGCCAAGGGCGTATTCCGTCTGCACCTCGCCTGGGCGCCCTGCGCGTCCTGACCCGTTTGCCCTGCCGGCACCGGGCCGCGAGACGGATGCAACAAGACGGTTCGCCCGCATCTCGACCCACCTGGACCACGTGGAACGTCCCCTAATCCAAGGAGGCCTTCGATGCGACGACACTCTTCGCTCGCGGTCACTTCCGCCATCGTCCTCATCGGTGGCGCGGGCGTGCTCGGCGACGGCGCTTTCAGCTCGCGTGCCTCGGCGATCACCAACCACCTGCAACCCGTCCGCGCCACCCCACATGCACTCCGCAACGCCAAGGTTCGCAAGGCAGCGATCCGACCCTCCGGCCTGCTACGCTCCAATCTCGCCCGGAACCGGCCCTTCGCCGATCTGCTCGTCGCGGATCACGCCGTGCTCGGCAGGACGGACGCCGTGCGCCGGCGCTTCGTGCGTTCCCGGGCCGTGGCGACCCCGGCGAAGTGGCTGGCGCTGCGCAATTGCGAGTCGGGCGACGACTACGCCGATGACACCGGCAACGGCTACTACGGCGCCTACCAGTTCGCCCTCGGCACGTGGTGGTCGCTCGGCTACAGCGGGCTCCCGAACGAGGCCCCGGCCGCGGTCCAGGACCGTGCCGCGGTCCGCCTGCAGCACGTCTCCGGCTGGTCGGCCTGGCCGGTCTGCTCGGCCGAGGTCGGCCTGTAGGAGCCAAAGCGGTCCTTGCGGGCGGACAGTCGGTACTGTTCTGGGAACCAGCCCTGGCCGTCTCGGGCTCGAACCGGAGGGGGTGCGCCGTGGCGCTCGTCGATCCGCAGTCCAGTGACGGCGTCGCCCTGACCTTCGACGACGTCCTGCTCGTCCCCCAGGAATCCGACGTCCTGCCCCACGAGGTCGACACGACGGCGCGCCTGTGCAAAGGGCTCGAGCTCAACATCCCGCTCGTCTCGGCGGCGATGGACTCCGTCACCGAGGCCCGGCTGGCGATCGCGCTGGCGCGCCTCGGCGGACTGGGGGTCATCCACCGCAACATGGCCGGTGAGCGCCAGGCCGAGGAGGTCGACCGCGTCAAGCGCTCCGAGGCGGGCATGGTGCTCAACCCGATCAAGATCGGCCCGGACCGCCCCGTTTCCGAGGCTCTCGAGCTGATGAGCCGCTTCCACATCTCGGGGATCCCCGTCGTCGATCCCGACGACCACCTGCTCGGGATCGTGACGAACCGCGACCTGCGTTTCCTTGAGGACTCGACGGTCCTCGTCTCGCTGATGATGACCTCCACGGGCCTCGTCACGGCGCCGGTCGGGACCGACCTCGCCGGGGCGCGCCGCATCCTCGGCGCGGCCAAGGTCGAGAAGCTCCCGATCGTCGACGCCGAGAACCGGCTGCGCGGGCTCATCACGGTGAAGGACATCACGAAGCAGGCGGCCTTCCCCCAGGCCTGCAAGGACGCCGACGGGCGGTTGCGGGTCGCCGCGGCGATCGGCGTGGGAGCCGAGGGATATTCCCGGGCCAAGATTCTGATCGACGCCGAGGTCGACGTCATCTGCGTCGACACCGCCCACGGCCACGCCCGCCGGGTGATCGAGACGGTCGCCGAGCTACGGAGCAATTGGCCCGGTGGCGTGATCATCGCCGGCAACGTCGGCACCGCCGCGGCGACGAAGGCGCTCGCCGAAGCCGGCGCCGACGTCGTGAAGGTCGGACTCGGGCCCGGGGCGATCTGCACGACGCGGGTGGTGACCGGGGTCGGCATCCCGCAATGGACGGCGATCCACGAGTGCGCCGCCGAGGCGGACCGGCTCGGCGTCGGGGTCCTCGCCGACGGGGGCGTGCGCTTCTCGGGCGACATCGCCAAGGCCATCGGCGCCGGGGCGCACGCCGTGATGATCGGCGGGCTGTTCGCCGGCGTCGAGGAGAGCCCCGGCGAGACGACGATGATCGGGAACCGGCCGATGAAGCACTACCGGGGAATGGGGAGCCTCTCGGCGATGGCGACCCGCTCGTACTCGAAGGACCGCTACTCCCAGGAGACGGTCGTCGACCCGGACAAGGTCGTGCCCGAAGGCGTCGAGGGCTACGTGCCGTTCCGGGGCCCGCTCACCGGGGTCGTCCACCAGCTCGTCGGGGGTCTGCGCCAGGCGATGGGTTACTGCGGGACGCGCACGATCGCCGAGCTGCGTACGAAGGCGCGCTTCATCCGCGTCAGCCCCGAGGCCCACCGCGAAAGCCACCCCCACGATCTGTCCGGCGTGCGCGACGCGCCGAACTACCTCACGAGCGACACCTGACCGGGGAGCAGACCGGCTAGAGCCGGAGCGGCCGGATCGGCGCGACGAGGTTGGCGGGATCGCTCCAGTCGACCCCGGGAACGTCGACGAAGAGCTCGACCTCGTTCCCGTCGGGATCCCGGATGTAAACGCTGTGGGTGACCGTGTGGTCGGAGGCCCCGGTGACCTCGGACCCGGCCGCCTCGACCCTGGCGAGCGCGGCGCGCAGCCCGTCGTCGGAGTCCCCGACTTTCAGCCCGAAGTGGTAGAGCCCCGCATGCCGGCCGGTGAGGGGACCGGGCGCGTCCGGGCCGACCTCGATGAGCAAAAGCTCGTGATGGGTGCGGCCACCGGAAAAGACGGCGACCGGGAACGAACGCGGTGCGTCGGCGTCGCCGCCCGGGCCGACGACCTCGTGCCAGCCGAGCACGTCGCGGTAGAAGCCGGCAGAGCGCTCGAGGTCGTGCACGTAGAGAACGAGATGCCCGAGTTCCTTAACCGCCATCGATCCTCCCCCCGATCGCCGCAGCCGAGGCTAGCGGTGCCGCCCGACCCCACAGCGCTGCCGATTCTCGCCAGGCGTTGTGGCCCAGTGCCGATCGAAGAGAACCGCGAACCGCCCGTCAGGAACTCAGTGACGAAAGCGCGATGGCCTTCTTCGGCGCTTTCGGCAACGTGAAGCTGTTCCAGCCGCTGAACGTCAGGCTGCCGCCGCCGCTGCCCAGTTTGGAGTCGACGATCGGGTACGGCGTGCCCGAGGCAGCGATCCAGAACACGGATCCGTCCGAGCACTTGACGCCCACGGCGGCGTGCCCGTCGACCTTCTTGTGCCCGACGATCGACAAACCGGCGGTCTCTTTCAGGCTGGTAGCGAGCGGCGCGATCTCAAAGCTCGTGCCAAATCCGTTAGAACCCGAATTCGGGAAACTGATCCAGTCCGGGGCGATGCTCTTGGCCAGGGTGGCCGGAAAAGAACCTTCTTTCTGCCAGTACACCGCCGACGCCTGAAAATAGTCCGTGCCATTGACGACCGTGACGTGCACGAGTTGACCGCCGATCGTGAGGCTGCCCTCCACATCGCCGTTCGAGAAGAGCTCGAAATCCACGGCCGTGGAACCACTGGAGGTCGAGATCGTCCCGGACATCCGCAGCGATCTCGCCGAGGCGAGCGCCTTCGCGGCAGCCTGCACCAGCTGTTTCGCCGACTCACCACGAGATGTCACAGCACCGGCACTCGTAGCCGTGGCCGAGAGTGCCCCCAGGACAATGAGAAGAGCTGACAGTCGACGAATCATCGGGTCCCCCGTCTCTGCAGTGATATCGCCGCCACGTGGTCCAATCGGGACACTATTCGACCTCGGCTTGGTCTGCTCGTGAGGGAACCGAACGCGGTGCCTCTGCCAACGTGAAGGCCCAGTCGATCGAGAGGGGGGTTTCGTCGGGAAACCGACATCACCGATCTCCGGCCGAGGACCGCGTCCGTGGGCAAAAGGCGGGCGTCGATGGTCTGAGTGCTCGCCGCCTACCGGACGCGCCGGTGGCCGGGGAGGATCCCCCTCAGTCAGGCTCGTGCGCAGCAGAATCGTCCCAGAAAGGGCATCCCGGTAACGGAAAGGGGCCCGAGAAACTGGCGGTGGCCAGGTGCCCACCCCCTCAACGGGCGTGTGGTGCCGACCAGAACCGAAGGAAAGGGACCACCATGTCGGTATTGCACGCCATCGGTAACTGGCTGTACTGGTTCTTTGGCATCGGCGGCGGCGGTCCCCACTACGGCTTCTGGTCGGGCGCGGGCTCCGACATCGGAGAAATCACGCTCGTTGGCGCGCTCCTCGTCGCCCTGAAACATGTCAACTGCCACGACACGGGCTGTTGGCGGATCGGCCTGCACAAGGTGGAAGGCACACCCTACAAGGCCTGCCACAAGCACCACCCCGTCTTGGCGAAGCAGCCGCACATCACCGCGGAGATCATGGCGAAGGCACACGAGGAGTATCAGGCTCAACGTCGCGCGGATTCGGACAGGATCCACGAAATCCACCAGCACATCACGGCGTCGGCGAGCGACGCCGGAAGCTCTTCGCCAGCGAGTAAGTGAGACACACCGCAACCCAGTCGATCGGGTGAACCGTTCGTAGCTGGCACGCGATCCGAAACTGGCCCCGACAGAATGCTTGACGCCCACGACGACGGCGTCCCCCTCTATCCTCAGGCGTTTGCCCGCGGACTTAAGGCACAGGACGAAGTGACCGATGTGAGAGCTGGGCATACCGGCGGGAGAATGCCCGAGCACTCGGCCAGACGGTAGCGGTGGAGTACCTTGCTGACCGCGTTCGTTGGTGTTGGGCTCGGCTTGTCGGCGTGCGGGGGCGGGTCGGCGTCCCCCGGCGTCGCGAGCTCCGGGTCGAGCCCGACGACGACCGCCGCGTCGGCCGGGTCGACGGGGGGTTCCTCGCCTTCTGAGGGCGTCACCTCGAAGATGCTGGAGTTCACGCAGTGCATGCGCGCCCACGGGGTCAGCGACTACCCCAATCCGCTCGTCCCCGGCAGCGCCCCCCCCCGGGTGGCGTCAACCGCTACCTCGGCCACGGCTTCAACCCCAACTCGCCGACCTGCCAAGCCGCCTCCGCGGTCTGCCGGAAATACGCAGTCGCCCGGAAGGTGACTCCTGCCGTAGCGACCAAGTTCCAGGCCGAGCAGCTCATTTACGCCCGGTGCATGCGCACCCACGGAGAGCCCGGCTTCCCCGACCCCAGCGCCACGGGCGGGTTCACGATCCCGAACTCGGTCGCTGAGAACAGCTCGACCTTCCAGGCCGCCGAGCGTGCGTGAAGGACTTGCTGCCCGCTGGCCCGCCGGCATCGGTGGGAGCTGAAGCAGGGAAAAGACCGCCGAGCGAGCCAGCTGAGGTCGAATCGCGGCCCGGACTCAGCCGGCCGCGGCCGCCACCGCATCGGCGACGAGCAGCTCGTGGAAGCGGTGGTCGCCGACGAGCTCAGGATGGAACGCGGTGACGGTCACACGCCCCTCGCGGCAGGCGACGGGATGCACGCCGTCGCCGGACATCGAGATGCTCGCCAGGACCGCGACCCCCGGTCCGACCGCTTCGACGACCGGGGCGCGGATGAACACGGCGTGCATGCGCCCACCGGCGACGCCGTCGAGCTCGAGGTCCTCCTCGAACGAGGCGACCTGGCGGCCGAACGCGTTCCGGCGCACCGCGAGGTCGATGGCGCCGAAGCTCCACTGGTCGGGCCGGCCGTCGAGCACCGTGGCGGCGAGCAGGATCATCCCGGCGCAGGTGCCGAGGACGGGCATCCCCGCCGCGAGCCGCGCGGCGATCGGCGACCGCAGGCCGGCCGCCTCGATGAGCAGCTGGAGCGTCGTCGACTCCCCGCCCGGGAGCACGAGCGCGCCGATGCGGGCGAGATCGGCGGGCAGCCGGACCTCGACGACCCCGACGCCGAGGGCGCACAACGCGCCGGCGTGCTCGGAGACGTCGCCCTGGAGCGCGAGCACCCCGATCGCCGGGGCGTGGGCGACAGCGCGGCCCTGGGCCGCGGCGCTCGGTTCCCTCACCATCTCACCAGCCGCGATCGGCAAGCCTCGTCTCGAGGGTCGCGATCTCGGCGCCCTTCATCGGCGTGCCAAGGCCCCGCGACACCTTGGCGAGAATCTCGGGGTCGGCGAAGTGCGCCGTCGCCTCGACGATCGCCCGGGCACGGACGGCGGGGTCCTCGCTCTTGAAGATCCCGGAACCGACGAAGACCGCCTCGGCGCCGAGCTGCATGACGAGCGCCGCGTCCGCCGGGGTGGCGATCCCGCCCGCGCAGAAAAGCGGCACGGGGAGCCGGCCCGTCCCGGCGATCTCCTCGACGAGCCCGACCGGAGCCTGGAGGTGCTTCGCCCACCCGTAGCGCTCGGTGGGGTCGCAGCCGGCGATGGCGCGGATGTCACCGAGGATCGAACGGAGGTGCCGCACGGCCTCGACGATGTTCCCGGTCCCGGCCTCCCCCTTCGAGCGGATCATCGCCGCGCCCTCCGAGATGCGCCGCAGCGCCTCGCCGAGGTTCGTCGCGCCGCAGACGAACGGGACCTCGAAGGCCCACTTGTCGATGTGGTACGCCTCGTCGGCCGGGGTGAGGACCTCGCTCTCGTCGATGTAGTCGACCTCGAGCGCCGCGAGGATCTGCGCCTCGGCGAAGTGCCCGATGCGCGCCTTGGCCATGACGGGGATCGTCACCGCCGCCTTGATCGCCTCGATGAGGGCCGGGTCGCTCATGCGCGCGACGCCACCGTCCCGGCGGATGTCGGCCGGGACGCGCTCGAGCGCCATCACGGCGACAGCCCCGGCGTCCTCGGCGATCTTCGCGTGCTCGGGGGTCACGACGTCCATGATCACGCCGCCCCGCAGCATCTCGGCGAGGCCGCGCTTCACCCGGTCCGTCCCCGTCACGTGCTCCGCAGCGTTGCCTCTCGTCCCGCGCTTGCTCGCCATGCCCTGAATCTAATCGGTCGGCCGACGCCACCCGAAGGCGCCCCGACCCCGGCCGAAAGACGCGTCACGCCGCCTCCAGCGCCGACGCCGCGAGCAGCGGGTCGGTTTGGCGCCGGCCCGGCAGAAGGTGCGCGAGCAGCGCGCCGGCGGCGGCGGCGACGATGCCGACGCGCAGCGCCGGCATAAGCCCGGTGACGTAGCTCGCGCCGCTCGCGTAGCTCCCGAAGCTCGCGAACACGGCGCCCAGAACGGAGATCCCGAGCACACCGCCGAGCTCGCGCAGGGCGTTGTTGGTGCCTGAGGCGACGCCCTCGGCGACACGGGGCACCGCGCCGAGGACGACGGAGGCGACCGGGACGAAAAAGAGCGACATCCCGACGCCCGACAGGACGAAGGCCGGGATGAAGTCCGTGTACGGCGTCGTCGGCGTGAGCACGACGGCGATCCATCCGAGCCCGACCGCCTGCAGGGCGAGCCCCGTCGCGATGAGCGCGCGCCCACCGAGCCGCTCGACGAGCAGTCCCGCGGCCGGCGCGACGACGACGGGCATCGCCGTCCACGGCAGCGTCCGGATCCCCGCGGAGAGCGGCGAGTAGTGCTGGACCGTCTGGAGGAATTGGGCGAGGAAGAAGATCGACCCGAACATCCCGAAGCTCATGAACACCGAGACGCCGTTCACGACCGAGAAGCCCCGCAGCCGGAACAGCCGGAGCGGCAGCATCGGGTGGGCGGAACGGTGCTCGGCGGCAAAGAACCCGGCGAGCGCCACGGCTCCGGCGGCGAAGCCGGCGAGCACCTCGTCGCTCCCCCAGCCGAGCACACCGCCCCGAACGAGGCCGAACACGACCCCGAAAAGACCCGCGCTCGCCAGGACGACGCCGGCGACGTCGAGCGGCCGGCGGTCGCCAAAGGACTCGGCGAGGCGGAACCTGGCGAGCGGGACGAGCGCGATCCCGATCGGGACGTTGATCCAAAAGATCCACTGCCACGACAATCCCTGGACGACAGCGCCACCGACGAGCGGCCCGACGGCGACGGCGAGCCCGCCGAGCGCACCCCAGATGCCGAGGGCGACGTTGCGGCGCGCCGCGGGCACCCCGGCCGACAGCAGCGTGAGCGAGAGCGGCACGATGAGCGCGCCCCCGGCTCCCTGGAAGGCGCGGGCCGCGACGAGCGCGTCGATGTTCGGCGCGAGCGCGGCCGCGGCGGACGAGACGGTGAAGAGCGCGAGCCCGACGACGAACATCCGGCGCCGGCCGAAGCGGTCACCGAGCGCGGCGCCCGTGAGCAGCAACACGGCGAAGCTCAGCGTGAACGCGTTGACCGTCCACTCGAGGCCGGCGAGACCGGTTCCGAGGCTGCGACGGATCACCGGCAGCGCCGTCGTGACGACGAGATTGTCGAGCGCCGCCATGAACTGCGCCACGCCGGTGACGAGGATCGCCCAGAAAACGGTCGAACGGGGCCGGCGGGCGGATCCGGCGTTCCGGGCTCGTGCTGCGACACGGGCGGTCACACTTCGCTCCTTTGCCTATCTTGGTATTGAGTAGTTACTAGTTACTGAATGCACAACGAAACCCGGGGAGGCGGTATCGCTTAGTCGGCTGCCGGCGGCGCGGCGGCGCGGCGGGCGAAGAACGGGCCGTGCAGGGCCTTCACGAACGGGTCGTCTTGGAGGTCGCACCAGAGCTCCTCGACACCGGCCAGTTCGAGCGCGGCGACAAGGTTGCAGAGCATCCCCTGGGCGAAGAACTCCCGCATCGCCGCCGGCCCGAGTCCGGTGCGATCGGCGACGTAGCGGACGATGTTCGCGAACTGCTCCGACACGAACGCGCGGATCTCCGGGTCGCCCGACGCCGCGTAGCCCTGCAGTTGGATGAGGAGCAGGTCGTGGTTCGTGACGAGAGCGGGGTAGCTCCGGCCCATCGCCTCGATCGCCTCGGCGCCTTCGAGACCCTCGCTCGCCTGCCGGAACGACCGGATGATCGCCGCGCAGCCGAGCGCGACGGTCTCTAAGAAGAGCTCCTTTTTCGTCCCGAACAGGCGGAACAGATACGGCTGGGAGATCCCCGCCGCGGCGGCGATCTCCTCGGTCGACGCCCCGGCGATGCCGTCGCGGGCGAAGACCTTCAGTGCGGACTGGAGGACGGCGGCCCGCCGTTCGTCGGCGGTCATCCGCAGCCCGCTGCGCTTCGGGACCGGCGTCGCAAGGCCCGGGTCGGCGGTCACGTCAACGACGTTAGTAACCACTCACAATCATGTCAACCCTTCCCGGGCGTCCCGGCGTCGGGACCTCACAGGGCCTCGAGCACCGCCTCGGCGCCGCTCACCGAGAGCCCGGGCCCGGGCTCGATGCCGAGATAGGTGACGACGCCGTCGTCGACGACGGCGGCGTAGCGCTGCGAGCGCACGCCGAGCCCGCTCGCCGACAGGTCCACGTCGAGCCCGAGCGCCCGGGTGAACTCGCCGTTGCCGTCGGCGAGCATGAGCACCTTGTCACCGACCCGGCGGTAGGAGCCCCAGGCGTCCATCACCCAGGCGTCGTTCACCGAGACGCAGGCGATGACGTCGACCCCCTTCGCCTTCATCTCCTCGGCGCGCATGACGAATCCCGGCAGGTGGAAGTCGGTGCACGTCGGCGTGAACGCGCCCGGCAACCCGAAGACGACAACCCGCCCGTGCCCCAGCACGTCCGCGCTGCGGACCGGCTGCGGCCCGTTCGACTCCATCGTGCGCAGCTCGACATCGGGGATGCGCTGCCCCACAGCGATCGTCAAGTCCGTGCTCCTCCCTCGTCGGCCGACCACTTCCTCGGAACGTGCCCGCGATCCACCATAGGCAAACGACGCGGCGATGTTCCCCGCCGATCTCCAGTTAACCACGAATATCAGGTTGACTGGACATCAGGTATCAAGTACACCTGATATTGGGAGTTCGGGGGGCCGGTTGCTCGCGACGTTCGTCATCTTCCTGCGCGAAGGCACCGAGGCCAGCATCATCGTCGCGATCCTGCTTTCCTACCTCGACCGCACGGGCCAGCGCCGCCACTTCCGCGACATCTTCGTCGGCGTCGGCCTCGCCGTCGGGCTCGCCACCGCCGGCGGGTTCGCCGCCTACTACACGGTCCACTCCTACAGCGGATCGCGGGTCCAGACGATCTTCGAGACGGCAACCTACGCCCTCGCCGTCGTCGTGCTCACCTACATGACGTTCTGGATGCGCTCGCATGCCCGTTCGATGTCCCGCGACCTCGCCGCCCGCGCCGACCGGGCGCTCGGGCGGCGCGAGCGATACGGCCTTGGACTCCTCGCCTTCCAGGCGGTGGGCCGGGAGGGCCTCGAGACGGCGGTCTTCACGCTGGCGATCGTCTTCGCCGCCGGCGCCCGCGGCACGCTTGTGGGGGCGGTCGCCGGGCTCGTCTGCGCGCTCGGCTTCTCCTTCGCCGTCTACCGGCTCGGCCGGAGGGTCAACCTCGGGATCTTTTTCACCGTCGTCGGCACCCTGCTCATGGTCTTCGCCGCCGGCCTCGTCGCCGACATCGTCGAGAACCTCCAGCAGCTCGGCTGGGTCCACATCCTTTCGGGCCACCTGTGGGACACGAGCCGGCAGCTGGCGGAGGGCTCCTCGATCGGCGACGTGTTCCACTCCCTCGTCGGCTACGCCGACCAGCCGACGGCGCTCCAGCTCATCGCCTACCTCGCCTACGCCGCGACCGCCGTCACCGTCTTCGTCGCCCTCAGCCGGCGCGACGCCCGGGCCCGACGCGCCGGCCGGGGCGGCACGGGCCCCCGGGCGACGAACAAGGCCTCCTAGTCGGTTGCACCCGGCGGGGGTGCCGTGCAGAATGTCGCCGCTGCACGAATTGCGTAGCACCCGAGGTAGCCGCCGGCGACGTTGAGCCGGCGGCCAAAAAGGGAAGCCGGTGGGAGTCCGGCACGGTCGCGCCACTGTGACCGGGGAGCGAACCCGAGCGACGCCACTGGGACGCCGGTCCTGGGAAGGCACGGGGAAGCGTTGATCCGGGAGTCAGGAGACCTGCCTCGGGAGGAGATGTCGAGCCTCGCGTCAAGGTTGGCGGCTGCACGGTGCAGCGCCCCCGGGGACATCCCGGGGGTGTCCCCGCTCCGAGGGTGAGGCCGACCGACAGGCCGCGCGCTCGGCCAGGAGGAGCGGGATGTGAACACGTTCGAACGTTTTGGGGGGTGGCGCGCGCCGCGATCCGGGGTGCGGACGGGCCGGGCAACGTGGCCGAGGGGCCTTCTCGTCGCCGGCGCCGCCGCTGCGGTCCTCGCGTCGGCGCTCACCGGATCGGCCGCCCAGGCCGCGAACCACCCGGACCGCGCGACGCGCCGCGCCAGCGCGGCCACGATCGGAGCGACAAAGAAGCCACCGGACCGGATCATCTCACTCTCGCCGACCGCGACCGAGATGCTCTTCGCGATCGGCGCCGGCCGCCAGGTGGTCGCGGTCGACGAGGACTCCGACTACCCCTCTGACGCCCCGCGCACGAAGCTCTCGGGCCTCGAGCCGAACATCGAGGCGATCGCGCGCTACAACCCCGATCTCGTCGTCGTCTCCTACGACCCCGAGGGGTTCGTGAAGTCGCTCGCCGCGCTCGGCGTGCCCGTCCTCCTCGAACCGGCCGCAACGAACCTTGCCGGCACCTACGCCCAGATCGAGGCGCTCGGGAGGGCCACCGGCCACGCGGGCCAGGCGGCCGCGCTCGTGCGACGCATGCGCGCCGAGATCGCCGCGGCGATCGCCGGCGCGCCGCGCTTTTCCCCGCCGGAGACCTACTACTTCGAGCTCGAACAAGACTTCTACTCGATCACGTCGTCGACCTACGTCGGCCAGCTGCTCAAGATGTTCGGGCTGCGGGACATCGCCGACAGCGCCAAGGGCGCGTCGAGCGGCTACCCGCAGCTCTCCGACGAGTACATCGTGAGGGCCGACCCCCGGATCATCTTCCTCGCCGACACGATCTGCTGCGGTCAGTCGGCACGCACCGTCGCGGCTCGACCGGGATGGAGAAACATCGCCGCCGTGCGCGACGGGGCCGTCGTGGGGTTGAACGACGACATCGCCTCGCGTTGGGGCCCCCGGGTCGTCGTCCTCGCCCGGGACATCGAAGCCGCGCTGTGGCGGATCAAGCGGCAGCGCGGCGCCTGACCCGACGGACGGGCGGGCCGGCGCCGGCACTGGCGCGGGCCCGCCTCGGCCCGTGGTTCCTCGTCGGCGCCTGCCTGGTGCTCGCCGGCGCGGCCGTCGTGTCCGTGCTCATCGGGCCGGCGGACCTGTCGCCCGGGACGGTGCTGTCGGTGCTCGTCTCGAAGCTGCCCCTCGGCTACCACAGCCACGTCTCGGCGCTCGACTCGGGGATCGTCTGGCAGATCCGCGCCCCCCGCGTCGTGCTCGGCGCCCTCGTCGGCGCGACCCTCGCCATGGCGGGGGCCTCCTACCAGGGCGTGTTCCAGAACCCCCTCGCCGACCCCTACCTGCTCGGCGTGGCGGCCGGGGCCGGGCTCGGCGCGACGATCGCCGTCGCCGCAGCCCCCGACGCGACGTCGTGGGTGATCGACCCGGTGCCGCTCGCCGCGTTCGCCGGCGCGCTCGTCGCCGTCGCCCTCACCTACGTGCTCGGCCGCTCCGGCCAGCGCCAGCGCACGACGACGAGCCTCATCCTCGCCGGCGTCGCCGTCGGCTCGTTCTTCACGGCGATCCAGACCTACACCCAACAGCGCAACACGCCGACGCTCGAGCAGGTCTACTCCTGGATCCTCGGCGGGCTCTCCACGGCGGACTGGCAGGAGGTCGGGCTCGTCGTCCCCTACGTCGCGGTCTGCGGCGCCATCCTCCTCGCCTGCCGCCGGCTCCTCGACGTGATGGCGGTCGGCGACGAAGAGGCCGACAGCCTCGGCGTGAAGGCCGGACGCGTCCGCCTCCTCGTCGTCGTCGCCTCGACGCTCGCCACGGCGGCGGTCGTCGCGGTAAGCGGGCTCGTCGGCTTCGTCGGCATCATCGTGCCGCACACCGTCCGGCTGGTCGTCGGTCCGAGCTACCGGCGGATCCTGCCGCTTTCGATCCTCGGCGGCGCGGCGTTCCTCATCCTCACCGACCTCGTCGCCCGCACCGTCCTGTCGCCCGCCGAGGTGCCGCTCGGCGTCGTCACGGCGTTCGTCGGCGCGCCGTTCTTCCTCGTCGTCCTGCGCCAGTCGAGGCGGGCGTCGTGAAGGTCACAGCTACCGGGCTCCGCGTCGCCTACGACGGCCGCGAGGTCGTCGCGGGCGTCTCGCTCGAGGTCGACTCGGGCGGTTGGCTCTGCCTCATCGGGCCGAACGGCGGAGGCAAGACGACGCTGCTCCGCGCCCTCGGCGGTCTCGTCGCCCACCACGGCGAGGTGCGCTTCGACGACAGAGCGATCGACACGGCGAGCCGGCGCCGCCTCGCGCGGGCGGTCGCCTACGTCCCCCAGCGTCCGGTGCTGCCGGCGACGATGACGGTGACCGACTACGTGGCGCTCGGCCGGACCCCGCACATCGCCTTTTTCGGCACGGAGAGCCGGCACGACCGCACCGTCACCGCCGGGGTCATATCCCGGCTCGGCCTCGTCGGGCTCGCCGCCCGGACCCTCGGCTCGCTCTCGGGCGGCGAGGCCCAGCGCGCCGTGCTCGCCCGGGCGCTCGCCCAGGAGGCGCCGATCCTGCTCCTCGACGAGCCGACCGCGGCACTCGACGTCGGCCACGGCCAGCACGTCCTCGAGCTCGTCGACGAGTTGCGCGACGAGCACCGGCTCACCGTCGTCTCGGCGATGCACGATCTCACCCTCGCCGGCGAGTTCGCCGACCGCCTCGCGCTCCTCGCCGGCGGGCGGATCATCGCCGACGGCACGGCACGCGAGGTCCTGACGGAGGCGACGCTCGCCTGTCACTTCGGCGCCGAGCTGCGCGTCATCGACGACGGCACCGGCGGGCTCGCCGTCCTGCCGCGCCGGCGCGGGCGGCCGGGGCCGGGGACGGCCGGGGCCGCTAGGTGACCCGGATCACCTCGAGGGTGTTCGACACGACGACGTCCGAGTGCGGCGAGCCGGCGAGGACGACCACGACGTCGCCCGGCGCGGCGGCGCCCGCGGCCACCGACGCATCGACGGCCTGGCGGATGACGTCGTCGGTCGAGACCGAGTCGCCGACGATGACGGTCTCGACCCCCCAGCTGAGCGCGAGCTGACGCTGGACCCGCCGCGAGGTCGTCGCGGCGACGATGCGCATGCGCGGCCGGAACCGCGAGATCGCCCGGGCCGTGGCGCCCGACCGCGTGCAGGCGACGATGGCGACGGCGTCCATCTCGAGGGCGGCCCGCCACCCGGCCGCCGTGATCGCCGCGGTGACCCGCGCCGGCGCCACGGTGTCCCCGGCGACCTCCTGGGGGTCGAGGTGCGATCCCCACCCGAGGTAGTCGAAGTCCTCCTCGGTGCGCAGCACGATGCGGGCCATCGTCTCACAGACCCGGACGGGGAACCGGCCGATGGCGGTCTCGGCCGAGAGCATGACGGCGCTCGTGCCGTCGAGGACGGCGTTGGCGACGTCGGTCACCTCGGCCCGGGTCGGGACCGGCAGGTTGATCATCGACTCGAGCATCTGGGTCGCCGTGATGACCGGCATGCCGAGCCGGACTCCGGTGCGGATGACCTCTTTCTGGATGTGCGGAACGTCCTCGAGGGGGACGCGCACACCGAGGTCGCCGCGGGCGACCATGACGGCGTCGCTCGCGCCAAGGATCGCGTCGAGGTGCTCGACGCCGTCGGGCGTCTCGATCTTGGCGATGAGCATCGTCTTGTCGCGCCCGAGGGCGGCGCGGGCGGCCTCCATGTCGCCGGGGAAGCGGACGAAAGAGACGGCGATGTGGTCGACGCCCTCGGCGACGAGCTCGTGGATCCGCTCGATGTCCTCCGGCGTCGGCGTCGACAGCGAGATCCGGCTCGCCGGGATCGTCACCCCGGGCTGGCCCTGGACGCGTCCGCCGCTCACCACGGCGCAGACGGCGTCGTCGCCGCGGCGCCCGACGACGACGAGCGAGACGCCACCGTCGCCGATCGCGACCCGGTCACCCTCCTCGAGGTCGGCGACCGCCGCGTCGAGGGCCACGCCGACGCGCTGCGCCGTGCTCGACGGGGCCGCCGACCCGGGGGCGAGGACGATCTCGTCCCCCGCGGCGAGCGTGACACCGCCGTCCGGGAAACGCGTGCAGCGGATCTTCGGGCCCGGGAGGTCGGCGAGCACCGCGACCTGCGGGACGAGGGCGCGGATCCGCCGGATGCGCTCGATCGCCTCGGACATCGACGAGTGGGCGAGCGGGATCCGGGCGACGTCCATCCCCGCCTTCGCCATCTGGACGAGGGTTTCGGCGGCGTCCGAAGCCGGCCCGATCGTCGCGACGATCTTCGTGCGCCGGCGCGGGACGTGGGCCACGCGCCGCGGCGGAACCGCGCGCGGCGTCGCCTTCGCGCTGCGGGCGCGCGCCGGACGGGCACGCGGGGTCGCGCCGGCGGCCGTCATGCCCCTAGCATGCCGGAGCGACACGGCGATCCGTGCGATTCGGGCGTCCCATCGCGCTCAGCTCGCCGGGCTGACCGAGCTCATGTTGAACTCGGCGACGCGCAGACCCGGCATCGCCGTGCGGTTCGCCCACTCGTGCCACTCCCGCGAGAGCGCCCGTTCGCTCCGCGTCACCTCGACCGTCTTGCCGAGCGCGTCGAGCGGGCTCTCGTTGAACCGGAAGTTGTTCACCGCACCGACGACCTCGCCGTGCTCGACGAGGTAGACGCCGTCGCGGGTGAGCCCGGTGAGCAGCAGCGTCGAGCGGTCGACCTCGCGGATGTACCACAGGCAGGTGAGGAGCAGCCCCCGCTCGGTGTGGGCGATGAGATCGTCGAGCGATCCGGCCGCCCCGGGCAGGGCGAGCAGCAGGTTGTCGGCCGGCGGGGCGAACTCGACCTGCGATCGCCGCGCCCCGGCGCGGTGATAGCGGAGGCGCTCGAGCACGCCGCCGCGGATCCAGTGCGTCTCGCCGACGCCGAGCCCGTTGTCGAAGACCGACGTGTCGGCGCCCGAGACGGGGGCGACGACGAACGGCGCGCACTCGATCCCCGGTGCCGAAGGGTCGCTCCACAGGTCGAAGGGCAGCCCCGTCAGCCGCTCACCGGCCCGGGTGCGCCCGGATCCGGCCGAGTACACCGTGCCGCCGTCCTCGGCCTCCCGGCCGCTCGCCGCGAAGTCGAGCTCCAGCACGAGGTCGGCGACGGCGTCCGGGGGGAGGATCACCTCGTACCGGCCGGGCTCGAGGTCGAACCGGCGCTGCGCCCATTCGAGCCGCCGCCGCAGCCGCTCGTCGAGGCGCTCCAGCGACACGTCGGCAAAGTCCGGCGTGCCCATGCCCGCCCACGACGACGCCGCGCCGTCCGCGGTGCGGGCGACGAGCTCGAAAGCCCCCGTCGGCTGGACGTGGCGCCGGCGCCCGCCCGCCGAGGAGCCGAGGTAGGTCGTGCGCTGCTCGTGGATCGCGAAGCCGGAGAGCACGCGGCCCTCGGCGCGCGCGGCGCGAAACGCCGGGCCGAGGTCGTCGAGCACGCCCGCGAACACGCCGAGATCGGTCGTTTCGGGCGGCTCGGCGAACGCGGCGTCCGTCCCCGCCCCCTCGAGCGGCGAGGCGTCCTCGGCGGGCTCCGAACCCTCGGCTTCCGCTTCCGAGGCGGCGACCAAGGCGGAGACCTCGACGGGGCCGGACGCCGAGGCGACGCCCGAGCGGACCCCCGACCGGTCCTCGACGAAGCTCACGACCGTCACGCGGCGGTCCCGGCGCACGCCGTTCGTCGTCGTCTGGTTGTTGGCGAAGCGCACGTTGGCGTCGCTCACCTCGTCGACGATGACGACGCACCCCGCGGCGCGCGACGCGGCGAGCGCCGCGTCGACGACGTCGGACGCCGCCAAAAGACCGGGTGACCTGCCCCCGCTCATCGTCCCGACTCCGCCCGGGTGTTCAGCACCGCGATCTGGCGGAAAAGGGCGGACGGCGTGCCGTGGCTCACCGGCGCGACCTGGCCCGGTTGGCCCTTGCCGCAGTTGAAGGCCCCGCCGAGCAGGTAGGTCGACTCGCCGCCCAACGCGGCGAGCGCCCCCCAGAAATCGGTCGTCGTCGCCTGGTAGGCGACGTCGCGCAGCTGGCCGGCGAGGTGGCCGTGCTCGATCAGAAAGAACCGCTGCCCGGTGAACTGGAAGTTGTAGCGCTGCATGTCGATCGACCAGCTCTTGTCGCCGACGACGTAGATGCCCCGGTCGACCCCGGCGACGAGTTCGTCCGTCGTCGGGCCGCTCCCCGGCGCCGGGCGAAGCGAGACGTTCGCCATGCGCTGGATCGGGATGTTGAGTGGCGAGTCGGCGAAGGCGCACCCGTTCGAGCGGGCCGCTCCGCTCAGCGCGGCGATGCGCCGGTCGAGCTGGTAGCCGACGAGGACCCCGCCCGACACAAGGTCGAACTGCTGCGCGGCAACGCCCTCGTCGTCGTAGCCGATGGTGGCGAGCCCGTAGGGGGCCGTGCGGTCCCCGGTCACGTGCATGAGGTCGGACCCGTAGCGGAGGCGACCGAGCTGGTCGGGCGTCGCGAACGAGGTGCCGGCGTAGGCCGCCTCGTAACCGAGCGCCCGGTCGAGCTCGGTGGCGTGGCCCACGGACTCGTGGATCGTGAGCCACAGGTTCGTCGGGTCGATGACGAGGTCGTAGGCGCCGGGCTCGACCGAGGGCGCGTGCAGCTTCTCGGCGAGGAGCCCCGGGATCTCGGCGAGCTCGGCCCGGAAGTCCCACCCGTCCCCGTCGAGGTACTCGTAGCCCCGCCCGGCCGGTGGCGCGACGGACCGCATCGTCTCGAAACCAGACGCGTCGTCGAGGCCGAGCGCCTCGAGGCTCGGCTGGAGCCGGACGCGGCGCTGGGTCGTCGTCGTCCCGGCGAGGTTGGCGAAGTACTTGTCCTCGGCGACGCACAACAGCGAGGCGGTGACGTGGTCGACGCTTCTTGCGGCGAGCAGGTCGGCGCTCCAGGAGGCGAGGCGGGCGATCTTGTCGGAAAGGGGCACCTGCGTCGGGTTGGTCCCGTACGGGGCGGTCCACTCGGCCGAGCCGTGGTCGGGCTCCTCGGCGAGCTCGACCGCCTCCCCCCCGGCCCGCGCGGTGACCTTCGCCGCCTCGACGGCGCGCTCGACGAGACGGACAGCCGCGTCGGCGTCGATCTCGACGCTTGCCGCGAAGCCGATCGCGCCGTCCCGCACGACGCGCACCCCCATGCCGAGCGTGAGGTCGTCGACGGCGCCCTCGAGGCGCGCGTCGCGCAACATGACCGCCTGGGTCCGGATCCTCTCGATCCGCAGGTCGGCGTGACGGCACCCGAGCGCCCCGGCCTTGTCGAGCGCCGCGGACCGGACCGCGTCGAATGGCAGCGCCGCGAAGCCCCCGTCGAATGCCGCCATCAGCCCTCCTTGGAGCCGTACACCCTCGTGTCCCGAACCCGCCCGGCACTCCTCGCCGGGCACACCGGAAGCGATCGCGCCGGCCCTAGGCGATAACCCCGGGCGAGCCGTCGAGGCGCACGACCGGGAGTCCCTCGTCGTGCCAGGCGTGCATCCCGCCGGCGAGGTTCATCGAGACGTAGCCCCGCGTCGCCAGCGTCCTCGCCGCCGCGTGGGACCGACCGCCGGACCGGCAGACGACGATGACCGGCCGGTCGCTCGGCACCTCGCCAAGACGGTCGTCGAGCGCGCCGAACGGGATGTGGACGGCGCCCGCGGCGCAGCCCTGGGAGAACTCGTCCGACTCGCGCACGTCGAGGATGAAGGCACCCTCACCGAGGAGTTGCACGGCCTCGGCCGGCTCGATCTCGGGCACCTCGGGGCTTTGTCGTCGCAACTGCGGCATCGGCGCGATTCTCCTTGGCGGCAGATGACCTTAGTGCCCGCTTCCGGCGGCCCGGGTCACACCGCCGTCGTCGGTTCCTTGTCCCGAAGGGCGGAACGCGGCGGCGGCCCGGGCGAGCCGATCACCGAGACGGGCGTCGTCGGCGAGGCCGAGAACGACGCCGAGCGCCGCGGCCCAACCGTGGCAAAACAGCTCCCACCCGTCGTGGACCTCGAGACCCCTCGCCCCGGCCTGGCGACGCGCCTCGGCGAGGAAGGAGAGTTGACCGCGGTAGTTGAGCTCCCAGACGACCGCGGCTTCGGGGAAACGCACGGCGTCGGAGGTGGGCGCGCCCGGACGGTCCTTGCCCATTCCCGTCGCGTTCACGACGAGCGACCCGGGCGGGGCGGCGGCGACGAGCTCGTCCCACGGCCCCTCGCCGACGCGCACGTCGAGACGTCCCGCGAGTTGGCGGGAGAGACCGCCGGCGGCGGCCGGATCCCGGTCGGCGGCAACGAACGTGACGGCCCGGCGGGACGCGAGATGGTGCGCAAGCGCCCGGGCCGTGCCGCCCGCGCCGAGGCAGACGACCTGGCCGTCGGGGCTCGGCCAGATGCGGTCGACGATGCGCCCGACCGAGACCGGGTCGCGGGCCCAGCCCCAGAGGCCGTCGGGGGCGCGACGGATCGCGTTCACCTCGCGACAGGCGAGCGCGAGCGGGTCGAGACGGGCGAAACACAACTGCCCCGCGGAAAAGACACGCACCTTGTGGGCCGTCACGACGGCTCCCGCGACGCCCGCGTCGTCGCGCATCCGGTCGAGGAGCCGGACGAAGTCCGCGTCGTCGGCCCCCAGTCCGAGTTCCAGCGAGCGCACCCCGCACGCCGTGCCGAGCACCGACTGCCACCGGGGCCAGACGCGATGGACGAGCGACTGGCGCGTCGAGACTCCGACGAAGACGACATCGGACACCGACCGACCGTACCCGGCACCGACCGGCGGTGCGCGCCGCGCGGCGGGGGTGCCGGTGGCTCGCCGCGGCAGCCTCTAGCGTTCTCGGGCGGACCGGCAAACGGCCAGGACGGACCGAAGGGCTGGCGTGGTGGCTTTGGCACCGGTGGGCACGCTGAGGACGGCCCTCGCGACGCGGGCGCTGCGCGCCACGAGCGGGCTGTCACGCGCCCTGCGGCTCGGCAGCGGCTCGACCGTCGGCGGTCGGGTCGGGCTGCTCATCGACCCCGGCCTCCTCGGAACGCTCGGCCGCGGCCGCCAGGTCGCCCTCGTCACCGGGACGAACGGCAAGACGACGACGACACGGCTCCTCGCGGAGGCGCTCGGCGGCCCCGGGGTGGTCGCCTCGTCAGGATTCGGGGCGAACATGCCCGCGGGCCTCGTGAGCGCGCTCGCCAGCTCGCCCGCGGGCGCGCCCGCGGTCCTCGAGGTCGACGAACGGTATCTGGAGATCGCGGCGCACGTCCTCGACCCGGACGTCGTCATCCTGCTCAACCTCTCCCGCGACCAGCTCGACCGGATGAGCGAGGTCCGGATGGTGGCGGCGCGCTGGCGCCGCGCCCTCGACGGCCTCGACACGACCGTCGTGGCGAACGCCGATGACCCCCTCGTCGCCTACGCGGCCGGCCAGGCCCGCCGGGTCGTGTGGGTCGCCGCCGGCTCGCTCTGGCACGAGGACGCCTACCACTGCCCGGTGTGCGACTCCCGCATCACCTTCGAGCCCTCGTTGGCCGCGACGGCGAACGCGGCCTGGCACTGCACGTGCGGTTTCGCCCGTCCGACGCCCGCGGCGTCCGTCGTCGGAGAGGAACTCGTCCTCGCTGACGGCACGTCGCACCACATCGAGCTCTCGGTCCCGGGGCGGTTCAACCGGGCAAACGCGGCGATGGCGGCGCTCGCCGCGGGCACGCTCGGCGTCGCCGTCGGCGAGGCGCTCGCCGCGACGCGCCGCGTGACCGAGGTCGCCGGGCGTTTCGCCGTCGTCGTGCACCACGGCCGCACCGTCCGCCTCATGCTCGCCAAGAACCCAGCCGGGTGGACCGAACTCCTCGTGCTCGTCGAGGCGGACCGCCGGCCCCTCGTCATCGGCATCAACGCCCGCTCGGCCGACGGCCACGACCCGTCCTGGCTGTGGGACGTCCCGTTCGAGCGGATCGGCGACCGGTCCGTCGTCGCGACCGGGGACCGCCGCCTCGATCTCGCCGTCCGGCTCCGCCACGCCGGGGCACGTCACGTCGTCGAGGCGGATCCACTGCGGGCGGTCGAGATCGCCGGGACGGGGGAAGTCGACTACATCGGCAACTACACGGCCTTCCAGCAGATGCGGCGACGCCTCGCCCGGCATGCCCGCTCCACCGCGTCCGGCCCGCACGCCGCCACCACGCCCGCGCCGGCCCCGGCGACAAGCCCTCGCCCGGCAGCCGCGCCCCGCGTCGACGCCTCGCGGCTGCGAGTCGTCGTCGTCCACCCCGACCTGCTCGGAACGTACGGCGACTTCGGTAACGGCCGCGTGCTCGAGAACCGTGCGGCCTGGCGGGGGATTCCCGTCGAGCTCATCGCGGCGCCGTCGGACGTCGCGCTGCCGACCGGCGGAGACATTTACTGCCTCGGCGGGGGCGAGGACGGACCGCAGGTCCGCTCCGCCGAGCGCCTCGGGGACGGCGCCCTCGCGACCGCCGTCGCCGGCGGTGCGGCCGTCCTCGCCGTCTGCGCGGGATTCCAGATCATCGGGACCGTCTTCCCCGGGGCCGACGGACGCGACCACGACGGCGCCGGCCTCGTCGACGCCGCGACCGGCCGGAGCGAGGAGCGCCGCGCCGTCGGGGAGGTCGTCGCCGAACCGTGCCGGGACGAGGAGTGGCCGGTCGTGCTCCCGACGTTGAGCGGCTTCGAGAACCATCAGGCTCGCACGCGTCTCGGCCCGGGCGCGAGGCCTTTCGCGCGGGTCACGACCGGCGTCGGCAACGGTTCCGACGCCCTCGACGGAGCCGTCGCCGGGAAGGTTTTCGGCACCTACCTCCACGGGCCGGTGCTCGCCCGCAACCCGGCCCTCGCCGACCTGCTCATCGCCCTCGCGACGGGACGCCGCCTCGAGACGCTCGACGACGGGGAGGAACGGGCATTGCGCGCCGAGCGGCTGGCGCGCGTTACGAGGCGCTGGCGGCGCGATCCGCGCTAGGGCCACTCACCTTCGTCGAAGGCACGCCGCCGGGCACCGGACGCGCCGGCCGGGCCAGAGCCAAGAGGGAGAATGACTCCGGCCCGGCCGCCATGCCGAGGAGCCGTGCGACCCGGACTCCTCTGCTCAGCCGCCCGTTGCGGGCGAGTGGCGCCCGACCGTCAAGACGGGTTGCGGTTGATCCAGCTCTCGACGAGCCGAAGGTCGGCCCGGGCGAGGGCGAGGTCGAACCGCGCCCGCAGGATCTCGATCCTCGCCTGCACGAAGACCCGCTCGTTGGCGGGCCATCCGGCGGGAGTCTGCGCGAGCACGTTCACCGACACGCTCGTCATCGTCGACTGGGCGACGGTCGCCTTCGCGGTCGAGAAGGCGAAGAGCTCCTCGGCGCGGGCGTACCCCTGGTCCGCTTCGCGGGCGGTCAACGCCGCAGAGACAGTCGGGCCGTTCGCCAGGATCGTGCCGGCGTTCGAGTTGATCGTGTCCGCGGCGATGGTCAGGTGCACCTGCGGGCTCATGACGACGAAGGCCCGGTTGTCCTGGAACATCGCCTGCCGGGCGGCCTGGAGCTCGGCGAGGGTGTCAGTCGGGACGCCGGCGAGGACCGTGCTGACCTTCGACGTCTCCGTCGCCAGGCTCGCCGACAGGGTCGCGGCGTCCGACGAGGTGAGCGTGGTCGAGCTCGACACATCGGTCGTGAGCGTGTCGAGCTGGGTCTGACGGGCGGTGAGTTGCGCCTCGAGCTTCGCCTGCAGCTGCGCGAGGGACAAGGGGCCGTCGTCGTGGTGGGGTCGGCCGACGCCGCCGGGAGGAAGCCGAGCGATGCGACGGCCATCATCCCCGCGCCGACGACGAGCGGTGCGATTTTCCGGAACTTCATTGTGCACTCCTTTGCCGAATGATCCGATATCAACGAACCGCCCCATCGTGCGGCGCTCCTGTCAGCAACGATCGACGAATCCATGAACGAAGTGTGAGCGCCGCGACACGAGTTGTTACGGGCCCGGGCGCGGCGGCCCCGGCACAGCCGACCCGACTCCCGCCTACGATCAGGACAAGTGTTCGACCCCTACCTCACCAGCGAGCCATCGGACGACGTGCTCCTCGCCGCCGACGCGGCCGCGCCCGACGCGGCCGTCGCGCTGCAGATCGGCGATCTCCTCGCCGACGCGTTGCGCCGGGCGGCGGAGTCCTTCCTCGCCCATGACAACGAAGGCAGCGAGGATTCGCGCGACGCCGAGGACCTCCACGCCTCCCGTGTCGCGCTCCGCCGGATCCGATCGCTCCTGCGAACGTTCCGCGCCGTCCTCGAACCCGAATGGGCGAGCGCGGCGCGGGCCGACATGGGCTGGTTCTCGCAGCTCCTCGGGGAAGCGCGCAACCTCGACGTGCTCACGCTGCGGATCACCCTGCACACTGAGCCGGACGCCGACCCAGTGGCCCTCGAGAGCCTGTACGACGCGGTCGCCCTTCAGCGCAGCGACGTGACGTTCCGCCTGGCGAGCGCGCGGGCGATGCCCCGCTACGGGACCGTCCTCAACCAAATCGACCGGCTCGTCGACGCGAAGCCGCCGTTCACCGACGGCGCGAACGACGACCCGCGGACGGCGATCGGCCGGTATCTGCGACGACCGTGGCGCAACGTCCGGGAGGCGGCGCGCCGGTCCCACACGTCGCCGACCGAGGCGCACCTCCACACCCTGCGCATCCGGTCCAAGGAGCTCCGCTACGCCTCCGAGCTCGCCGCCGGCGTGTTCGGCCGGCGCGCGGCTCGGCTCGCCGCGACGGCAACCGCGGTCCAGGACCGCCTCGGCGACCACCGCGACGCGCTCGCCGCCGAGGCGTTCCTCACGCGGGCCGCAAACGAGCGATTCGAGTGCGCCTTCATCGCCGGCCAGCTCGTCGTCATCGAGCGGCTCGACGCGGCGCGCTCGCTGCAGGGTCTCGGCAACGACCTCGCCGTCCTGAAGCGGCGTTGGAAGGCCTTCGACCGGTCGCTGGGCGCGTAGGCGGCCGGGCGCGATTCACGACCCCGGCCCGCTCGTGGGCGCGGGGATTCGGGCGGGTCCTCCTTAGAGTGATCCTCGTGCCTTCTTCGGGCCTCGCCACACGCGATCTGGTCGTCAACGTCCTCATCACTCCGGAGGAATGGGCAGCCGAGCTCGCCAGAAGGCCCTCGACGGACTGACCGCCTCGCCGAAGCGGCTCTCCCCCACCTGGCTCTACGACGACGTCGGCAGCGCGCTCTTCGAGCGCATCACCTCGCTGCCCGAGTACTACCCGACGCGTCGGGAACGGTTGATCCTCCAGCGCCACGCCGCCGACATCGCCGGGCTGAGCGGTGCCGACACGCTCGTCGAGATCGGCTCGGGCGTCTCGGACAAGGGGCGCCTGCTGCTCGACGCGCTTTTCGCGACCGGGCACCTCGCCCGGTCCGTCCCGTTCGACATCGCCCTGCCCGCGCTCACCGGGGCCGCCCGCTCCGTCGCCTCCGCCTACGCGGGAGTCGAGGTGCACGTCGTCGCCGGCGACGAGGTGGTCGTCCACGTCAGCTGGTTCGAGGCCGACGCCTTCGCCCGCTGGGCGGGGGCGAGACTCCCGCGGGAAAGCGAGTGGGAGGCGCTCGCCCCCGAGCCCGACGAGCCGGCGGCGATCGAGAACGGTTTCTACCGAACGGTCTGGCAGTGGACCGCCAGCCCCTACGCCGCCTATCCCGGCTTTGCGCCCCCCGCCGGGGCGATCGGCGAGTACAACGGCAAGTTCATGGTCAACCAGCAGGTCCTGCGCGGGAGCTGCCGGGCGACCCCACCGGGGCACGCCCGGCGCACCTACCGCAATTTCTTCCGCCCGCACGCCCGATGGATGTTCGCTGGGGTCCGGCTCGCCCGCGACGCCACCTGACCAGCAGGTCCGACCGGGCCCAGCCTCCTCATTCGACGCGACCGAAGCGCGAGCGGCTGCGCGGACAGGGGTACAGATCGTCGGAAGTTTGCGCCAAACAAAGACATTGACGGCAAGCCGGGCTCGCGATTACCGATGGGTTCGAGGCGTCGGTGGTGCCGACCAGGATCGGCACATCCCGGTTGGGCGCCACGATCTCGGCATCTGAACGATCCCGGGCGGTGCAGCGTCGCCATCGAATCTCTGCACGTCAGGATGAGGACGTGGATCGGCACAACCTCCGTACAAACTGCCCCGGTGGGCGCTGCTCGACATGTGGTCCCCCCTCTCCGATCACGCGGTGACGCCGAGCGGCCGCTCGAGCCTCGAGTCGGCACAGAGGGCTGTCGCGGCTGTGGTTCCGCCCGTGTGCTCGGTCTCCGCCCGCGAGTAGGTTGGTCGCCGACCTCGTCCAGAGTTCGAGCTGACCTTGGTCGGATTCCTCGCGACGGGAGGATCAAAATGTGCAGCGGTGTGGCACGCGTTTCGCTCGCAGGCGTACCGTGACAGCCCGATGACCAGTCACACCTCCCCGTCGACCCCGGCACCGGCGTCGGTGGTGCCGACCGTCGAGACATCGAACGCTATCGCCCGCCGATTCGACTTCCGGGACGACCGCTACGAAGGCCGCCGACTTTTCTCGGAGGTCCTCGGGACGTTCCTTCTGGTCTTGGTCGCAGTCGGCGGCGGAATGGTCAACGCCCGCTTCGGCGGCACCGCCATCCCCTATGAAGCGCGAGTCGTCGCACCGGCCCTGATGGTGGCGGCCGTGATCTTGTTCATGGGCGCGGTCGGCGGAGCTCACCTCAACCCCGTGGTCAGCGTCGCCTTTGCCCTACGGCGCGACTTCCCTTGGAAGCGGGTCCCCGCCTACATCGCCGCCCAATTGCTTGGTGCCGTCCTGGCCACGTTGTTGCTCTGGGCGCTCATCGGCAAACAAGGCTCGGCTGGCCTGACCCTTCCGGGCCATGGCATCTCGACGCTCACCGCGATGCTTTGGGAACTGGTGCTCACCGTGGGGTTGGTGAGCACCATCCTCGGGACGGCGTCCGGAGCGCAGCAGCTCGGACCGGTCGCCGCCATCGGCGTCGGCAGCTACATCGCGTTGGCGGGGCTCTGGGGAGCGCCTGTCAGCGGGGCTTCGATGAACCCAGTCCGGTCGCTCGGGCCGGCCCTGGTGCTCAATGACTGGACCTCGTGGTGGGCATACCTGGTCGGTCCGGCGGTGGGCGCGGTGGTAGCGGTCGGCATCGCCTGGCTCCTTCGGGGTCCCGGTGGCGGCATAACCGGAAAGTCGGCGGCCCAGGGCACGCTGGGCACTCGGTGGATGCCCGGGCCAGTCGCTGCTCCGGCGCCGGCTCCTACTGGTCTCCAGAGCCCCGCTGGAGGCGACACCGCGACGGCCGAGGGGCCGCCGACAACGGGATAGATCGGCGCATCCTCTTCACCGAACGGGTGCGGTTGGCAGCTTCCCCGCCGGACACGGCCGCGCTAGCGCAACCGGTGCTCTTTGTCGGCGAGGCGCGCCGCGAAGACCGCGGCCTCGGTCCGGCGCTGCATCCCGAGCTTCGAAAGGATGTTCGAGACGTAGTTCTTCACTGTCTTCTCCGCGAGGTATAGCTCGGCGCCGATCTCGCGGTTCGTCTTGCCCTCCGCCACGAGATCGAGGACGCGTCGCTCCCGAGAGGTCAGGCGCGCCAGCCGCTCGTCGTCGGGCCCCCCGGTCCGCATCCGGTCGATGAGCTTCTGCGTGAGCGCCGGGTCGAGGAGCGACTCGCCGCGGGCCGCCCGCTTCACGCTGCCGACGATGTCGCGACCGCGCACCTCCTTCAGCAGGTAACCGGCGGCTCCCGCCATGATCGCGGCGAAGAGCGCCTCGTCGTCGGCGAACGACGTGAGCATGAGGCAGGCGATCTCCGGGTGCGCCGATCGGATCTCCCGGCAGACGGCGATTCCGTCGGTCTCCCCCTCGCCGAGCCGGACGTCGAGGATCGCGACGTCCGGGTGGATCGCGGCGATCCGCGACAGCGCCTCCTCAGCCGACGAGGCCTCGCCGACGACGGCGATGTTCTCGTCGGCGTTCTCGAGCAGATCCCGGAGGCCCGCCCGGACGACCTCGTGATCGTCGAGGAGGAAGACGTTGATCATCTCGACTCCAGTCTCGTCCGGAATGCCGCCGCGACGCGATGCGGTGGCGTCACCACCTTACGGTCGCCCCGCCCCGGGCTGGCCAGCCGGGCGGGTGGATAGAAGCCCCTGGACCGCGGCGTCGACGGTCGGGTAGAGGTGCGTCGCGCCGAAGACCGCGATGGCGAGCGAGCCGTCGATGAATGCGGCGTGCCCCGCCATCACCGGCATCCCGGCGAGCCGGGCCGTGGCGACCGCTCCGGGATGGCGCTGGCGGCGAGCAGGATCCCGGCGAGCAGTTCGGGGCCGACGGCGCGGCGCCGCCACGGCAGGATCGTCGGGAAGAGCGGGATCGCGAAACCCGTACGCCGATCGCTGCGCGCGCTCATCCGCCAACGGTCCTCCTTGGGCGGTTTCCGATGGTAGGACGAGTGACGCTCGCGAGCCATCCTCGACGCCCGTAGACCGCTCCGGCGGGACCGGGGTCGCGTGGCCCGCGACGGGGGGCGAGCCCAACCTGCCGGAACCGAAGGGTCAGGGATCGCGGTCGCCTACCCTGTTGTCACGCCTCTCGACGCGCCGGGCGGTCGACGGCGGTTGCCCGTCCGGGGCGAAAACGAAAGGAAGGTCCCGAACGTGTCCCGCGCCCCAGAGAACCCGGCGGCCCGCGGGTCGGCTTCCCCGCGCTGCTCGTGCGGGGCGATCCACCGCGTGCCGATCGAGGCGATCGTCATCGAGGAGGGCGCGTTCGACAAGCTCGGCGCCTTCGTCCGGGCACGGCGCTGGTCGAACCCGCTCGTCGTCATGGACGCGAACACCGCGGAGGCGGCCGGGTCCCGCGTCGTGCGGGAGCTTGCGTCGGGGGGGACCCGCGCAGCGACGCTGTGCTTCCCGGTGCGCCACGGCCTGCTCGCCGACGAGGCGAGCGTTGGCCGTCTCGACGACGTGCTGGGCCAAACGGCGGCCGATTCGCTCATCGCCGTCGGTTCCGGGGTGATCACCGACATCACGAGATATGTCGCGCACCGCTCGGGACGCGAGTTCGTGAGCGTGCCGACGGCCGCCTCGATGGACGGGTACGCCTCCGGCGTCGCGGCGATGGAGTTCCACGGCATGAAAGCGACGTTCCCCGCCGTCTGTCCCGTCGCGATCTTCGCCGACCCCGAGACCGTGGCCGCGGCCCCGCCGGACATGACCCGGTCCGGGGTCGGCGACCTGCTCGGAAAGGCGACGGCGCGAGTCGACTGGCTGCTCGCCCACGCGCTGTGGGGCGAGGGGTACTGCGCCGAGGTCGAGGCGCGGGTCGTCGGGGCCGTCGTCGAGACCGCCAGCCGGGTCGACGAGATCCTCGACCGCTCGCCGCAGGCGGTCCCGCTGCTCCTTTCCGGCCTCGTCGAGTCCGGGGTCGCCATGGCCATGGTCGGGAACTCACGACCGGCGAGCGGATGCGAGCACCACGCCTCGCACTTCTGGGACCTCCTCGCGGCCCAGGGCCACCGGCCCCACGGTCCCCACGGACTCCAGGTCGGCTACGCGACCCGCTTCGCGATGCGCCTCCAGCGGTTCGCCCTCGACGGCTCGGTGGCGAAGCTCACGACCCCGCGTCCCGTCCCCGACGGCGCGGGAGCCGGCGCGCCCGGGTCCTGGTTCGCGGGCCACGGCGCCGAGGTGCGGGCCGTCATGGACGCAAAGCGCCGGTTCGCCTCCGACCACGAGTCGGCGTGGCCGCGGACCGCGGCAGCTTGGCGGGCGGCGCGGGCGCAGGCGGGCGCGGCGATGGATCTCTTCGGGCTCGTCACCGCGGCGCTCGACGCGGCCCGGATCCCCGCGGAGCCGGGCTTTCTGGGCCTCGACCGGGCGACGCTCGAGACGACGTTCCGGGTGGCGAACCGGATCCGGGCGCGCTACACGGTCCTCGACTTCTTAGAGGGCCAGAACCGGCTCGGCGAGGCGGTGGAGGCGGCGCTCGCGTAGGCCTATGGGCGACGAATCCCGCCGGAAGGGCCGGCCCGGGATTCGGGGTCAGCCAGGTTGCCCGTAATAAGCGCCGGGTCCGTGCTTCCTCGTGTAGTGGCGTTCGACGACGGCCGCCGCGAGGTTCGGGGCCCCGGGGTGGACGACCAAGGTGAGGAGGGCCATGCGCGCCACCTGTTCGAGCGTGACCGCCCGCTCGACCGCCTGCGCGGCGTCGGCGCCCCAGGCGAAAGGCCCGTGGCCGGGGACGAGGGCGCAGGGCACCTCGTCGACCCCGCGGGCGCGGATCGCCTCGACGAGGACGACCCCGGTGTTCTCCTCGTAGGCGCCGGCCACCTCGTCATCGGTGAGATGCCGGGCGACCGGCACCGGACCGGGGCACAGGTCGGCGTGCGTCGTCCCGAGGATCGGGATCTCCCTCCCGGCCTGGGCCCACGCCGTCGCCCAGGTCGAGTGGGTGTGGACGACGCCGCCGATCTCGGGGAAGGTGCGGTAAAGGAGGAGGTGCGTCGGGAGGTCGGTCGAGGGGTGACGTTCGCCCTCGACGACGTTGCCCGCGAGGTCGACGACGACGATGTCCCCGGCGTTCATCCCCGCGTAGGCGACGCCGCTCGGCTTGATCGCGACGAGCCCGGAGCCCCGGTCGATCCCGCTCGCGTTCCCCCACGTCAACGTCACGAGGCCGTGCGAAACGAGGGCGAGGTTGGCCTCGAGCACCTCCTCACGGAGTCCCTCTCGGATGCTCATCTCGCCCTCCTCAGATCTCGACGTAGTCGATGTCGAGCTGCTCGGCGAGCAGGCGCCAGCGTTCGACGTGGTCGCCGAGGTTCGTGCAGAAGTGGTGCGTGCCGCCGTTGCGCAGCCATGCCGTGAGGAACGAGCGCATCCCCGAGTCCGGCCGGAAATGGAAGTACGGCATCTGGACGGCGGGCAGCTCCGGCGTGTCGAGCACCTCGCCGCGGGCGACGGCGAGCCGGTAGTGCTCGCCCTCGAGGGCGATGAGGGTGGCGACCGTCGCGACGCCGGGCTCGGCCGAGAACACCGCCGTCGGCGGGTTGCCGAGCCCGCCGATCCCGAGCGGGCGGTCGACGAGCCGGATCGGGCGGTCGTGACGGGCGACCCGCCAGTTGCCCTCCCCCATGTGGCTGATGAGCACGGAGTCGAGCTCGTAGTCCATCGCGTACATCTCGCTGAAGTGCGCGTCGCCGATGAGCGTGTGGCTCGCGCAGACGAGCGCGGCCGCGTTCGTGTCGCCTTCGGCACCGTAGCCGTACCCGTCCGCCATGAGGTCCGAGGCGGCGAGCAGCGGGAGCTGCTCGAAACGGCCGTCCCGCCCGACGGGTTCGAAGTGCATCGACCACCCGTGGTAGCCGCCCTCCTCGAGGATCCCCCGCAGGGCGAGCTCGAAGCGGATGGCGTACTCGTGGCTCGCGGCGGGAAGCTTCGGGTCGATCTCGAACCATTCGGCGTGGCTCTTCCGGACCTTCCCGACGGCGGCGGCGGTGACGGCCTGCATCCGCAGGTAGACGTCCCCGAGGTTCTCGTTGACGACGATCGGCCCGAGCTTGCGGAGGAGAGCCGTGGCGTCGTAGAGGACGTCTTCCATGCCGTTCATCGGGTAGCCGAACAGAGCGATCTTCGTCCGCTTCAGCTTCGTGACCGTCTGCGCGGCCCTCGCCCAGGACTCGAAGGCGGCGAGGAACTCCGGCGAGCGCCACTCGTCGGTGATGACCGAGTACGGGAACCCGGCGCGCAGCATGGCGTTCGACTGGTCCTGGGCCCCGTGGATGCCCTGGTTGTAGGTGAGGTCGTCCATCGTCCACGCCGCGGTCACGACGGGTTCGGGCTGGATGTTGGCGAGCAGCAGCGGGAGCGGGCTCTCCTCGAGCGCCCGCAGGGTGCGCATCGCCGGACCGTACGTGAGCATGACGATCATGATCCCGTCGAGCCCCCGCCCGACGAGGTCCTTCACGATCTCCTCGATGTCGTCGCGGTTGCGCGCCGGGCGCGTGAAGACGACGTCGGCCGCGGGAGCGAGCCTCGCGCACAGCTCGCGGGCGAACTCGGCCTGGTGCTCGGTGATGCGCGGGATCATCGCGTCGTAGAGCTCCTGCATGATGCCGAGCATCCCGATGCGCGGCCGCTCCGTCGTCGTCATCGAAACCTCCTTCGAATCGCCTCCACGGGCTTTTGGCGACCCCCGCTTCTCAGGCGCGGTTCGCCACGACGGCCCGCCGGATCTGCTTCAACCGGTGCAGCCACTCGGCGTGCTCCAGGCCGAGCTCATCGTGCAACCCCCGGAAGACCTCGTAGATCCCGTCGTACGTCGCCAGGTTGGCGGCCGACGTCTCGTAGCGCCGGGCGACGGCCGGCGCAAGCTCGTTGACGGCGGTCTCGATGTCGTCGAAGCCGCCCCGGGCCGAGCCGGCGGCGAGGGCGCCGAAGAGCGCCGCCCCGCGGGCCGGGATCTGTTGCGAGTCGGGAACCGTGACGGGCAGTCCGGTCACGTCGGCGAAGAGCTGCATCATGAGCGAGCTGCGCTCGGCGATCCCGCCGCAGGCGACCACCTCTGAAAGGGGGATGCCGTTCTCGACGAAGTTCTCGACGATCCGACGCGTCCCGAAGGCCACCGATTCGAGGAGCGTCCGGTAGATCTCGGTCGCGGAGGTCGCGAGCGTGAGGCCGGCGATGACCCCCGACACGTCGGCGTCACCGAGGATCGTCCGATTGCCGTTCCACCAGTCGAGGGCGACGAGCCCGCTCGCGCCCGGCTCGATGGTCGCCGCCTCCCGCTCGATCCTGGTGAACCAGCTCTCGCCCGAATCGCGGCGGGCGAAACCGAACAGGTGGCCCCCGAACCAGCCGAACATGTCCCCCACGGCCGCCTGCCCTGCCTCGTAGCCGAAGTATCCCGGGAGGATCCCGTCCTCGACGACGCCGGTGATCCCCGTCATCTTGATCTCGCGTCGGTCGATGACGAGGTCGCAGATCGACGTGCCGACGACCATCACGAACACGCCCGGCCGCTGGACGCCGGCGCCGGGGACGGACACGAACGAGTCGACGTTGCCGACCGCCACGGCAACGTCCGGGCTGAGCCCGAGCCGCGCCGCCACCTCGGGCCGCAAGCAACCCGCCCGCCGGCCGGGTGGGGCGAAGCTCGACCCGAGCTTGTCCCCCGGGTCCGGGAAACCGGGGTAGGCGGCCTCGAAGTACCCCGGCGACGGCAGGCCGTCGTGGGCCGACCAGCACGCCTTGTACCCGGCGGTGCAGCTTGCGCGCACGAGCGCGCCCGTGAGCTGCCACACGACCCAGTCCGTCGCCTCGACGAAGGCGTCCATCGCGTCGTAGACGCCGCGATCGTCCCGCCAGATCTCAATGAGCTTCGGGAAGTACCACTCCGACGAGAGGCGCCCCCCGTAGCGGGCGAGGAACGGCTCGTGGCGTTCGACGGCGACCTCGTTCAACCGGTCGGCGATCGGCTGGGCCGAGTGGTGCTTCCAGAGCTTCACCCAGGCATGGGGGCGATCCCGGAACGCGTCGAGCTGGCAGAGCGGCGTACCGTCCGATGTCACCGGCAGGACGGTGCAGGCGGTGAAGTCGACGCCGATGCCGATGACATCCTCGGGGCGGACCTTGCCCGCCGCGAGCGCCTCGGGGATCCCGCGGTAGAAGACCTCCAGGTAGTCGGCGGGGTCCTGGAGCGCCGTGTCCGGGGGCAGCTCCCCTTTGGCCGACGGCAGCCTCGAGTCGATGACGCCGTGCGGGTAGCGCACCTCGGCGACCGCGACCTCCTCGCCGGTGCTCAGGTCGAGGAGGAGCACGCGGCCCGACATTGTGCCGAAATCGACACCGATCGCCAGGCGCCGGCCCGCCGACGTCGCGCGGCTCACGCTGGCCCAGCCGATCCGCGTCGTCGCGGCGCCGCGGCGGCGCGTTCGGGCGCCGTGTCGACGCCCGGTATGTTCGCCGTCATCTCGCAAACCTCCGCGTAGCGCGCCCGGACGAAGCCGAGCGGCTCGGAATCGTACGTCGCGCTCGTCTCCGCGTTCCAGTCCGGGGGGTCGACGTCCCCGGACAGCGCCCACGCCGCCTGCCGGGCCGCGCCGATCGCGACGTGCTGCGCCGGGGCGGGCACGACGACGGGACGCCCGAAGATCCCGGGGGCGATCCGGCGAACCGCCTCGGAACGGCTGGCGCCACCGATGAGGATCACGCGCTCGACACGCACGTCGTGTGCGACCAGGGCGTCGAGACCGACGGCCAGCCCACACAGGACCCCCTCGACCGCGGCCCGGGCGAGGTGCCGTGGCGTCGAGGTCGCGCTGCGCAGGCCGTGCACGGCCCCGGTGGCGAACGGGCGGTTCGGCGTGCGTTCTCCCTCGAAGTACGGGACGACGACGAGGCCGTCGGCACCGGCCGGCGCCTGGAGAGCGAGCGAGGAAAACCCGTGTTGGTCGACGCCAAGCACTCGCGCCGTCGCCCAGAACACGCGCGCCGCGTTCACCGTGCACACGAGCGGCAGGAAGCGGCGCGTCGCGTCGGCGAAGCCGGCGATCACCCCGGTCGGGTCCGCGACCGGGTGGTCGCAGACCGCGAAGACCGTTCCCGAGGTCCCGACCGACACGATGACGTCACCCGGGGATGCGGCGACGCCGAGGGCAGCGGCGGCGTTGTCCCCGGTCCCGCACCCGAGGATGATGCCGCCCGGCGTTCGGCCGGCGGGTTCGCGCGAGTCGAGGACCGGGGGCAGCCCGGCCACGCGCCCGAAGGCGCGCTCGAGAAGGTCGAGGCGGTACTCGCCCGTCGCCGGGGAGAAGTAGCCGGTGCCGCTCGCGTCACCCCGGTCGGTGACGAGCCCGTTCGCGCCAGGATCCCGGCCCACGAGGGCTCCTCCCAGCTGCCAGGTCAGCCAGTCGTGCGGAAGGCACACCGTGGCGGTCCGCGCCGCGCTGTCGGGCTCGTGCTCGGCGAGCCAGCGCAGCTTCGTCACCGTGAACGACGCCGTCGGGACGCTGCCAACGGCGTCGGCCCACCTCCGGCCCCCCTCTGCGGGCCCGCCGAGCTCGGCAACGAGCTCGGCGGCGGCGCCGGCCGACCGCATGTCGTTCCAGAGCACAGCCGGCCGGACGACCGCACCCTCATCGTCCAGACAGACCATCCCGTGCTGCTGGGCCGCCACGGCGAGGGCGGCGACGCCCTCCTCCCCCCCGGCCTGGACCATGGCCGTGCGCAGCGCCGCCAGCCAGTACGCCGGGTCGACCTCGGTCGCGTCGGGGTGCGGTGCGCTCGCCGAGCGGACGACCGCACCGGTGGCGCTGTCGCACACGACGACCTTGCACGACTGGGTGGAGGAGTCGACTCCGGCGACGAGCGTCATGGCCAAGTGCTCCCGCGACGGCCTGCGGCGCTCACGCCCGGGACCCGCACTCGGGCACGTTCATCGCGCACCGAGGAGATGCTCGATCGCGAGCTGGTCGAGCCGGGCGAAGCCGCAACCCCGGGCCCCGGACGCCTCGACGTCGTAACGCTCGAACGCGTCGAGGTCGGCGCGCAGCTCCGCCGCGTCCTCGCCGGGACCGAGGGTCGGGACGGACAGTTCCTCGACCTGGCTCGCGGCCAGCGCGGCGCGCACCTCGGGGTCGGCGCGGAACGCCTTGGCCCGTTCCTTCAAGAGCAGGTAAGTGCTCATGTTCGAGGCCGCGGCCTCCCAGACGCCCGCCATGTCCTCGGTCCGCTGTGGCTTGAAGTCGAAGTGCCGCGGGCCCTCGTAGGCGGGACCGCCACCAGGTGCGCCGTTCTCGAGCAGGTCGACGAGGAAGAAGGCGTTGACGAGGTCCCCGTGGCCGAAGACGAGGTCCTGGTCGAACCTGACCCCCCGCTGGCCGTTCAGGTCGATGTGGAAGAGCTTCTCCTGCCACAGCGCCTGGGAAACGCTGTGCACGAAGTTCATCCCCACCATCTGCTCGTGGCCGACCTCGGGGTTGACCCCGACCATCTCGCGGTGTTCGAGCGTCGAGATGAAGGCGAGCGCGGACCCAACGGTCGGCAGGATGATGTCGCCCCGCGGTTCGTTGGGCTTCGGTTCGATCGCGAAGCGGATCGGGTAGGCCTTGTCGACGACGTACTGGGCAAGGAAGTCGATCCCCTCCCGGTAGCGGCCGAGCGCGGCCCGGACGTCCTTGGCCGCGTCGGTCTCCGAGCCCTCTCGCCCTCCCCAGAACACATAGGTCGACGCGCCGAGCTCCGCGGCGAGGTCGAGGTTGCGCATCACCTTGCGCAGGGCGTAGCGGCGCACACCGCGGTCGTTCGCCGTGAAGGCACCGTCTTTGAACATCGGGTGTGTGAACAGGTTCGTCGTCATCATCGGGACGACGAGTCCGCTGTCGTCGACGGCGCGGCGGAAGCGCTTGACGAGCTTCTCGCGCCCGGCCTCGTCGCTGCCGAACGGGACGAGATCGTCGTCGTGGAACGTCACGCCCCACGCGCCGAGCTCGGCGAGGTGGGCGACCGATTCGACGGGGTCCAGGCGGGCGCGGGTTGCGTCGCCGAAGGTGTCGCGCGCTTGCCAACCGATCGTCCACAGCCCGAACGAGAACTTGTCTTGCTTGGTCGGCACGACCATTCGCGATCTTCCTCCTCGGTCACCCGGCTCGTCTTCGACCCGATCTCAACCGGTCGACTCCGGTGGGCGAGCGTGCTAGCTGACTATGCCTCTTTCCGTCCGTGCCTATGTCGGTCTACCGCCGAGCCCGGCTTCAGTGGTACGGGCGCAACAGCACCTCGTCGGCCTCGCTGAGCCGTTCTGGAGCCGTGCTGGCCTGGTGCCAGTACGGGTAAATGAGCAACGGCGCGCTCACCTCGTCGAGCTGGGCCCGCTCATCGACGTCGAGCGTCCAGTCGACGGAGCCGAGGTTGTCGGCGAGCTGCTCCTCGGTCCGGGCGCCGATGACGAGCGACGTCACGGCCGGGCGCCCGAGCAGGTAGGCGAGCGCCGCCTGGGCGGGAGAGGTGCCGCGGGCCGAGGCCACCTCGACAAGGGCCTCGACGATCCGGTACATCCGGTCCCGGTCGTAGACGGGGGGCTCGCCCCACGGCGTCGTCTGACGCGAGCCCGCCGGCGGTTCCACGTTCCGGCGGTACTTCCCCGAGAGCAGGCCTCCGGCCAGAGGACTCCAGACGAGGACCCCGAGCTGCTGGTCGATTGAAAGCGGGATCAGCTCGTACTCGGCGTCGCGATCGAGCAGCGAGTAGTAGATCTGCTGGGTGACGAAGCGCTGCAGCCCCCGGCGCTCCGAGATGCCGAGCGCCTTCATGACGTGCCACGCCGAATGGTTGGAGCAGCCGATGTAGCGCACCTTTCCCTGACGGACGAGGGTGTCGAGCGCGTCGAGCGTCTCCTCCATCGGCGTCAGGCCGTCGCGCTCGTGCACCTGGTACAGGTCGATGTAGTCGGTGCCGAGGCGGCGCAGGCTCGCCTCGCAGGCCCGCAGGAGGTAGCGGCGCGACAACCCGGCGTCATTCTGGCCATCTCCCATCGCAAAGCGCACCTTGGTCGCGAGCACGATCTCGTCGCGGCGGCCCTTGATCAGCTCTCCGACGATCTCCTCAGACCGTCCGTCCGAGTAAACGTCCGCCGTGTCGACGAAGTTGATGCCCCCATCGAGCGCCCGATCGAAGATGCGCCGGGCCTCGTCAACCTCGGTCTCGCCGACCAACGCGAACTTGCCACGACCACCGAAGGTCATCGTGCCGAGGGCGAGGGCGGAAACCCTCACGCCCGTGTAGCCAAGCTGGCGATACTCCAAGTCGGCGGCTCCTTAGCGGTCTGAGACGATCCATCCAAACGAGAACCGTCGATCAGTGATGCGACAACCAGCGTCTGCTGCACCCAGCTACAGCTGCGTCAAACCCGGAGCTCCTCCTGGCCCAGCTTGATACGGCGGCGGTAGTCCGCGACCATGAGCGCGGTCACGTCCTCCATCGTCGTGTCCTCGACGCGCAGGTCGAGCGTAATGCGCCCTTCCTGCAGCACGTTCAACCGGTCGCACAGTTCGAACAGGTGCTGGTAGTTGTGGTCGATGATCAGCATCGAAACGCCGCGGTTGTGCGAGAGGTCCTTGACGAGGTCGATGACGAGAGCGGATTCCTTCGCGCCCATCGCCGCGAGCGGCTCGTCGAGCAGGAGGATCTTCGATTCCTGGTGCGTCGCCCTCGCCAGCGCGACCGCTTGCCGCTGGCCCCCGGACATGCTTTCGATGAGGGCGTCGACGCTCGAGACCTGGACGTTGATGTCGTCCAGGTACTGACGGGCCAGCTGGCGCATCTTCCTGTTCGAGAGCCAACGAAGCATCCCGAATCGGGTGATCTCGCGGTTGAGGAACAGGTTCTGATAGACGGTGAGCGCCGGGACGAGCGCCAGGTCCTGGTACACCGTCTCGATGCCGGTCCGACGCGCGTCCTTCACCGAGTGGAAAGACACCTCTTGGTTGTCGACGAAGATCTTCCCCGCGTCCTGGCGGTGGAAGCCACAGAGGATCTTCACGAACGTGCTCTTGCCGCTGCCGTTATCTCCCACCAGCCCGAGCACCTCGCCGCGCCGGAGATGGATGTCGATCCCTCTCAGGACGATGAGAGCGCCGAAGCTCTTCGTGATCCCTTCTGTGGAAAGGATGATGTCCTGGCTCTCGACGGATGCGCGGCGGGCGTTGTCCTCCACACCGCTCGTGCGCGCTTGCTCGTTGCGCGCGAAACCCTCACCGGGCGTTGACGTGTCGTCGAGCTGAACGTCGTTCATCGCATCATCACCAATCATTGTCGGAGCGTCTTGGCCGTCACCCGTCCGAGCTGGACGTTAATCGCCATCGCCATGAGGATCACGGCACCTTCCACGAGGATGAACCAGTTCGCGCTGATGCCGATGAGGTTGAATCCATCCTCCAGCACACCGAGCACGATCGCTCCGATCAAGGTCCCAACGACGGTGGCCTTGCCACCGGTAAGGGCCGTTCCGCCGATGACCGCGGCGGTGACGCCGGCCAGCATCTCGTTCAGCCCAGGAGCCGCAGGGTCAAGGCTTCCGATTCGGATTGAGTCGACAATCCCGATGATGGCGGAGATGAGAGCGATAATGACGAAACACCAGATCTTGACCTGCCGGGTACGCACGCCAGCCTCGGCCGCACCGAGCTCGTTGCCGCCGGTCGCCGTCGTGTGCAGGCCGAAGACGGTCCCCTTGAGCAACGCCCAGATGACGAGGACGAGCCCCAAGCCCCACAGGCCCTCGGCCCAGTTGCTGATGCCCATGACGGCCCCGAACTTCCCCGTCGTGCCGTTCATGTCGGTGGTGATGTCGCTCGAGACGACCAGGACATATCCCGCGAGCACGTAGTTCACACCGAGCGTCGCGACGAAGGACGGGACCTTCAGCCAGACGACGATCGACCCGTTGAAAGCGCCGATAAGGCTGCTCACGATCAACGACAGGCCGATCGCCCAACCGAGGGGCACGCCGTGCTGCCCCATGAACACGACGAACCACGGCGCCGTGAGGAACACCTGGCCCGCGGAAAGATCGATCTCAGCGAGGTCGAGCAGCAGGACCTCGCCTGCGCCGATGACCGCGATCGGCGCGGTGTACTGCGCCATCGTGACGATGTTCGTGTAGGAGTAGAAAGCCGAGTTGCGCCACGAGAAGTAGGCGATCAGCGCAACGCAGACGACGACGATCGTCGCCTCAGCTCGGACGAAGAAAACATCCGAGACACGGCGCACGAGCCCCCGCTCCGCAAAACGCGGAGCGGGGGCGAGCGCCTCCTGTTCAGGAGTTAGGGGCTGCACTGATCAGTAAAGGATCTTCGTTGGAGGCGTGTAAGCCGTCTCCGTGCCAGCAGCTCCTTCAAAGCGCGTCGCGTGCGCAAGGTACGGCGCGACGTTCGCCTTGTTGATGAAGCCAAGACCGGTGTCGGTGTCGCATGGCTTCATCAGACCAGCCGAGACGTTGTACAAGAACATCTGGACTGTCGGTACGAACCCTTGCAGGTAGGCCTGCTGGTCGATCGAGAAGTCCAGAGCGCCGCTCTTGACACCATCGAGCACGGGCAGGCTGACGTCCCATCCCGAGCCGTGGACCTTGCCAATGAGGCCGTTCTTGGTAATGCAATCGGCCACAGCCTCTGAGTCACCGTTGTCGACGGCGTAGAAGTACTTCACATCCTTGTGGCCTTCCCACCACGCCTGGACTGCGGTGATCTCGGCAGGAACCAGTGCACCACCGGCCACGGTTGCAGTAGTCAGACCGGCCTTCCTGAAGGTCGGCGTGGCTCCGTCGATTCGTGGCTGGATGTTGCCGGTGCCTGGGGTCGCGATGACCATTGCGACGAGGTCACCCTTCTTGAGGGTGGCCGCAATCTTCGCCGCGGCAGCGGCACCTGCGGTGAGGTTGCTCTGACCGATGTAGCACATCCGGTTGTTCCCGGGCTCGTCGGCGTTGTAGGCGAGGACTGGGATGCCGATGTTGAGGGCGTGGTCGACCGGGGAGTTGAAGGCCGTCGGGTCGATCAGCGTCGTGGCGATGCCGTTCACCTTGCCGGCAATCGCGACGTCGATCGAGTTGACCATGTCCGAAACCGCAGAGACCTGCGACCCAGTCCACTGGGGAACCGGGATCCCGAGGATGTGCGCGGCGTCCTGCGTCCCGTAAATGGTGGCCGTGAAGAACGGGTTCGTCGTCACGTGGTTCACGAACACGAACTTGTAGGCCGGGTGACTCGCGAACAGCGGGTGGGACTCGTCGCGGTATGTCGCGGCCCCTGCCCCCCGTTCGCTGAGAATCTCGGCCAGACCACCGAGGAACGGCACAGATGCCGCCACCGCTCCGGCGTTACGCAGGAACCGGCGGCGTGAAATCTCGTATTGCTTTGGGTCTACCTCGTGGGGTTCAAACTTCGCCATCTTCATATCCCCTTTGGCTTGATGACACCGCATGCTACGACTTCGGAAGCCTCCGTGGCCCTTGACCGTCAGCCGTCGGGAGGCTTAGTCGACACTACGAATCATCCCTTTTTTTGCAGCTTGCCACAGCTTGACGAGAGTGCCCCGGAACTCGCTCCCGAGCACCGGTCTCGCGTGAATCCGACACGCTCACCGGGCGAAGCCGCTTATGCTGACCCCCTTTCTTGTGGCTGCTTACAGCACGCCAGAACGGCGCTCGCGCGCCGGCTGGTCGCGACGGATTGCACCCGGCGAGTCGCAGCGATGGCTCGTCGTCCGTCACGGAACATCGCGGAGCGGTCGGTCCACGTCATAGGGGACGCGGTCCCTCGCCCGCACCGCGGAGAAGAGGAAAGATCAGCTCGTCATGGGCGTCGCCCACCCGGGAGATGTCGGACGCGACGTCCTCCGCAAACCCTCGCGGCCGGGTACGCCAGCCAGGGATCCCCTCGAAGGGAGCTCCAAAGATCATTGACACCTGGTTTCACGGAATCTTCGGGGTGTCACGTTACTGACATGACGGGTGACAAGCAAGGGAGTCATCGCCGTCTCGATCACCCAGTTGAGCTTGATGTTTGTGGGCCGGGGGTGTGCCGGCCGACGCGCACGCTCGCCTTTAGTCACTAAACCGAAAGATTCTCCCGATTTGTCCATCCGGCCCCGTCGCGCGGATGGCGCCCGCGGAGCGTCGACCTTGTCCCACCCTCGTGGCGGGCGCGATGGGTGCGACTGTTGAACCAGCGAGCAGGAGAAGGCGACGGCCGACATCACCCGCGCACGGGTCGGGGCACCGGGCTCGGCGTCGGCCCCGCCGGGAGCCGACGCCGCCGTCGTCAGGATTGGCCGTCGCCGAGAACCCCGACCGGGCAGGAGACGCCGGTGCCGCCCAGGCCGCAGTAACCACCGGGGTTCTTTGCCAGGTACTGCTGGTGGTACTCCTCGGCGTAGTAGAAAAGCCCCGCCGCGGCGATCTCCGTCGCGGGCGGACCGAACCCGGCGGCGGCGAGCACCTCCGCATAGCGGTCCCGTGCCGCGACGGCCTCACCGCGCTGCACTTCCGAGAACGTGTAGATCGCCGACCGGTACTGGGTTCCCACGTCGTTCCCCTGGCGCATGTGCTGGGTTGGGTCGTGGCCCTCGAAGAAGCGTCGCAGGAGCGCGTCGTATCCGGTGCGTTCCGGGTCGAACACGATGAGCACGACTTCGGCGTGGCCCGTCCTGCCCGAGCAAACCTCCTCGTAGGTCGGGTTCGGGGTGAAGCCGCCGGCGTAGCCGACCGCCGTCGTGTAGACGCCCGGTGTCTGCCAGAAGATCCGTTCGGCGCCCCAGAAGCACCCCATCCCGAAAAGGGCGCGCTCCATCCCCGCGGGGAATGATTCACCGATCCTGGTCTTGAGGACCTCGTGAATCCCCGGGGAGAGAATCGGTTGGGCGCGGCCCGAAAGCGCGCGCGCTGGGTCGACCAGCTCTTGTTTGCGGGACTCGAATAACGCCATGTCGCGAGGCTACGACGGTCGGCGCGCCGATCGCGCGGCCGAACGAAGGTTCTGCCGGACGGAAGGCAGTGCCCACCGGCGGTCCCGTCCCGCGGCAGCGGAGGTTCAGGCCACCGGCGGAACGGGACGCCGCAGGATCCGCAAGTAGGCCTCCGGGCCGAGCGGCCGCGGGGCGACGCGCACCCGGCAGTCGACGGCGATCGCCTCGGTCGGAGTGGCGAACACCGGGTTGAGGTCGAGCTCGACCACTTCCGGCATCCCCTCGGCGATGCAGCTCACCCGGATGATGACGTCTTTCAGCCGGTCGATCGCCACCGGCGCCGACCCCCGATAACCGTGGAGAAGCGGCGCTCCGCGGATCGCCTCGACGAACCGCGAGGAGTCGTCCTCGGAAAGCGGCGGCACCGTGAACTCGTGGTCGCCAAGCAGCTCGGTGACGACGCCCCCGAGCCCGAACATCAGCAGCGGGCCGAACGCGGGATCGACCGACAACCCGACGGTCGTCTCGACTCCGGCGGGGATCATCCGCTGAACGGCAACACCCTCGAGCTGGGTGCCGAGGTGATCCGCCATCGTTTTGTAGGCCGCGGCGAGGTCGTCGTCGGAGCCAAGGCCGAGCGCGACCCCGCCGGCCTCGGTCTTGTGGACGATGGTGGCGCCCTCGGCTTTCAGCGCGACGGGATAGCCCATCTCCCGGGCGGCCTCGATGGCTTCCTCGACCGTCCGAGCGGCGACCGTCTCGGCGAACGCGATGCCGAACGACTTGAGGACGCCCACGATGCTGCCGACGTCGAGCCAGCCGCCTTCCGGGTTCCTTGCCAGGAAGTCGGTGACGATCGCGCGCGCCGCGGCGAGATCGACGCCGGGGGCTTCGGCCGGGCTTGACTCAGGTCGTGACCGCCACTCGGCGTACGAGGCGGCGCGTTCCATCGCCGCGGCCGCCCGATCCGGCGACGGCACGACGGTGAAGCGGGCCCCGCCCATCCGGCTGATCTCGGACGGGACCGGCTCGCCGAAAATGCAAGCGATGATCGGCTTCGCGCTGTCACGCGCGACGAGGTCGATCTCGTCGAGCGCCTGCTCGCGCGTCAACGAGATGAGCGGCGTCACGACGGCGATCGCCGCATCGATCTCGTCAGCGGCGAGGGCGACGCGCAATCCCGTCCTGAGATCTGCTCCTCCTCCCACCGCCGTCGTGTCGATGGGGTTGGCGACAGCGCTCGCCGGGCTCAGCGACTCGCGCAGGATCTGCTGTGTCGCCTCGCCCAGCTCGGGCACGACGAGGCCGGTCGTCGTGCAAGCGTCCGCCGCGAGGATGAGCGGCCCACCCGAGTTGCCGACGAGGGCGACCCGCCGTCCCTTCGGCAGCGGGGCCGCGCCGAGCAGCGCGATGACGTCGAGGAGCTCGTCGAGTCCTCCGACGGCGATGACGCCAGCGGCCGAGAGCAGGGCGTCCGACGCCACCGTCGGCGTCGCCGCGGCGGCGGTGTGCGACCGGGCGCCGCGCACGCCGGCGACGGTCCTCCCGGCTTTCAGGGCAACGATCGGCTTCTTGCGGGCGACGCGGCGCGCGATCCGTAAGAACTTCCTCGGATTGCCAAACGACTCGAGATAGAGCGCGATCACCTCGGTCGCGGGATCGTCCTCCCAGAAGCACAGGAGGTCGTTGCCACTGATGTCGATCTTGTTGCCCACCGAGACGAAGTTCGAGACGCCGATCCCGGCTCTCGACGACTCCTCGAGCAGCACGATGCCCACAGCGCCTGATTGGGAGTAGAGCCCGACCCGCCCGCGCACCGGGGCTACGGGCGAGAACGTCGCGTTGCAGCGGATTTCCGGGTCGGTACTGCTCACGCCGAGGCAGTTCGGCCCTACGATCCGCATGCCGGCGTGCCGGGCGACGTCGAGGAGGGCGTTCTCGAGCGAGGCTCCATCGTGGCCCGTCTCGCCGAATCCCGACGTGATGATGACGAGAGCGCGCAGCCCTGCGGCGGCGGACTCCTCGACCACCCTGAGAACTCCGGACGGCGGCACGGCGATAACGCCGAGGTCAACCGGACTCGGAAGTTCGCCGACCGAGGCATAGGCGCGTACACCGCAGACCGAGCGGGCCTGTGGGTTCACCGGATAGACGATCCCGGCGAAGTCGCCGGCGAGGAGCGACCGGACGATCTGGTGGCCGATCCCGCCGGGACGTCGGCCGGCTCCGATCACCGCGATGGAGGCAGGGCACAGGAACGAGGCGACACTTGCCGCCGTCGCGACACGCTCGCGCTCCTCCCGACGCTCGAAGTACGACGCGGTTGGCGTGAGGTCGAGCCGCACCCGGACAACCCCTTGGACGAGCGTGCTCGCCTCGCTCATCCCCGCGTCCTCGAACATGCCGAGCATGACCGAGTTCTCGGGCAGGGTGTCGGCGAGGAACGCGCTGATCCCCTTCTCCCGCGCGTAACAGGCGAGGCTCTCCAGAAGGAGCGTCCCCACGCCCTTGCCTTGGTACTCGTCGGCGACGACGAACGAGACGTCGGCTTCCTCGCTGGTCGCGAGACGGATGTAGCGCGCGACGCCGATGATCTGATCCCCAACCGATGCGACGAGCGCCATCGTGTCGACGTAATCGACGTGGGCGAGCTTCGTGAAATCGGACGCGGCGGGGCGTTCCTTCGCGCCGAAGAGGCGCACGTGGGAGCTCCTAGCCGTCAAGGAACGGTGGAAGCACGCGAGTCGTTCCGCGTCGTCCGGCAGGATCGGACGGAGATGAACCCCCCTGCCGTCGACAAGCAGGGAATCGCCCTCCCAGGAAGCCGGATACCCGCTCGGCGCGCCGTGCGCGGACGCCCCACGGTCAGAAACGCTCACCTTCGGCCTCCTCACGACGCTCCGGCTGGATGCTGACGCGCCGTCGTTCGCGACACAAGTGTCACAAGTCCCCTGTCAGCCGGCCGCGGACCGGTCGGCGTCCCCGGCGCGACCGCCTGGTCGCCGACGGTTGTCCCGGGTCGGCGCGCCACGAGACGGTAGGGTCTTTTCACGGAGAAGCATGCCTTTTTCTCACCGAGACCCGGGGAGGGCGTCCCCGATCAACGAGCGCCGTGACGGATCGATCGGGATCTGGCCGATGAGCTCGATTGGTCGACAGGGGAACTGGCTGATCTCGGCGGTTGGGTCGGCCGGCGATCCCCGGCCGCCGGAGTCGGGACGGTTCATCGGCGCGCTCTACGCCTCGGGGGCGCTCGTGACGCTCGTGCTCGCCCCGCTGCCCGGCCTCGGAAACGACGGCCGTCTCGCGATGCTCATCTCCGGCTTCGTCGCCGCCGGATTCGGCGCGATCCTCATCCGCACGAACCCATCGCTCGGCTCAGGCGCGCTCGTCGGCCTCGCCACCCTGGGGACGTCATGGATCGGCGCCGACGTCTACCTCCTCCCGGCGGGAAGCGCCGTCGCCCTGCTGTGCTTGTTCGGCCCGACCGCCTTCGCCGTGTTGCCCGCCCCCGTCGCTCTCGCCGAGGACTTCTACGCCGCGGCCGTTCCGGGAGCGATCTTCGGGGCAACCGGACGGTTCGCCCATCCCGACGCGTCGCTCCCGGCCCGGGAGTGGATCGTCACCGCGGCGGTGGTCGTCGTCCTCGGCGGGGTCGTCTACGCCCTGCGCGAACGACTCCGCGCTCGCGTCGGCGTACTCGGCGAGGTCTCCAACGAGCTCTCGATCGGTCTCGCGGTCGTCGGGCCCGACGGCACCTACCAGGCGGCGAACACCGCCCTGGCCGGCATGCTCGGCCGGTCCCGGCAGGACCTCGTCGGAAGGCACCTCGACGAACTCGTCTTCCCTGACGACGTCGAGAAGGCGGGCGCCGCATTCGGCGCGCTCCTATCCGGAAACACGACGTCGGCGGTCTTCGAGACCCGGTATCGGCGTCCGGACGGCGAGACCGTGCACGCCATCGTGACGGCGGCGGCCGTCGTGCCCGAGCGCGGCGGTCCCCGCATCGTCCTCGCGCTCGCGCAGGACGTCTCCGAGCAGCGGCGACTCGACGAGCAGCGCGCCGAATTGGCGCAGCTGCTGCTGCGGGCCCAGGAGAACGAGCGCCGGCGCATCGCCGACGAGGTCCACGACGACCCGCTGCAGACCCTCATCGCGCTCTCGATCCAGATGCAGATCCTCGAGGGCCGGTTAACGGACGAAAGCGCCCTCAACGTCGTCGACGATCTGAAAAAGGCCATCGCGCTGTCCATCGAGCAGATGCGCACCCTCCTGTTCGAACTCCACCCGCCCGCCCTCCATCTCGGCGGACTCACCGAATCCCTGACCGAGTTCATCCGCCGCTACGAGGCGGCAGGTGGCCCGCATATTCGCTTCGACAGCTCGCTGGAGAAAGAACCCACTCCAGACGAGGCGATCACCCTTTTCCGCATCACGACTGAGGCACTCACGAACTCGCGCAAGCACGCTGACGCGCGCAACGTCACGGTCAGCGTGCTTGACAGCCAAGGCGGCATCGCGCTCACGGTGGCGGACGACGGTATCGGGATGGACAACGCGGCCCAGATCGTCCCCGGGCACATCGGCGTCGCGTCGATGAGGGAACGGGCGGAACGGGCCGGCGGGAACTTCGAGATCTCGTCGACGCCCGGCGCCGGAACGACGGTCCGGGTTTGGATCCCGCGCGCGACCGACTAACTGGCGACGCCCGCGCCCTGAGACGCGCTCCCCGCGGCGTCGCGGATCGCCTTCAGCAGTTCGGTCACCGGACGGTCCTTCAGGACGTAGGAAACGGCCCCGCACGCCATCATGTGATCGCGTGTCGCGTTGTCGTCGAACGCTGACAGCGCGACAACGCGAGTTTTCAAACCACGGCTCCTGATCTCGATTGCGGCGACGGCGCCACCGCCCTGCGGCATGCGCACGTCGAGCACCGCGACGTCGGGCTCGTGCTCCATGCACAACTTGAGAGCCTCTTCGGCATTGCGCCCCTCGCCAACCAGCTCGATGTCCGGTTGTTCGGCGAAGAGCCGCCGGAGCGCGCCGATGATCGCGTCTTGGTCATCGGCAAGCACGACTGTGATGCGCCGCTCGGAGGAGCGGAACATGTTACTTCCGGTCTTCGAGCGTGATGATGCCGTCCCGCGCCGCCACGGCCACAGCTTCCAGCTTCGAGTGCGCGCCGAGCTTCGCGAGGATGTTGCGCACGTGGTTGCGCACGGTGTGTTCCGAAAGGAACAGCAGCGAGCTGATCCCTTCGGTCGACATTCCCTTGGCGAGCAGGCGCAGCACCTCGAACTCTCGATGCGTGAGGTCTCCGGCCTTGCCCTGCGGTGCCCGACGCAGACGATCGAGCAGCCCGACGAGCACGGCCGTTGGGATCAGCGACTCGCCGCGATAAGCAGCACGGACGGCACTGACGACCTCCTGGCCGCTCCGGTCCTTGGGCAGGAATCCCGAACAGCCCGCCTCGATCGAACGGGCGAGAAGCTCGTCCCCGCCGGCGGCCGACAGCATGACGACCTTCGTCGACGGCCAGCGTCGCAGGATCTCGGTCGCCGCCGTCGCGCCGTCCCCGTCCGGGAGCCGGTAGTCGAGGAGAAGAACGTGGGGGTGTCGCCGATCCACGAGCTCGATCGCCTCGGCGACCGTCGCGGCGATGCCAACAATCTCGAGATCACGCTGCTCGCGGAGGAGAACCCCGAGACCCTCGGCAACCATGGCGTGGTCGTCGACGATGCCAACCCGGATTCGCTCCCCCACGGCCTTCTGGGGATTCGCTTCGCCGGAAGGTTCCACAAATCCGATGATCTCACGCTCGGGCGCCGTGTTCACGTATTCGACATCGTCGAACAGCAAATCCGCCACCGCGTGCCTGCCCTCTTCGGGTGCCTCTACCTCGACAACGTTTTGCATGGTGGATCACTCACCTTGTGGACTGGGGAATCGTCCTCGCGTGAGCTTCCTCTCATATGTGGTGAGGTGCATGACCCAGCCGCGTCATTCGAAATGACACGTATTCCCCCAAGCTGTGACCCGCCGAAAGCCTTACCTGCCGTCGGGTTGTGTGGTGTCAGGAAGCTTGAAGAAGTCATTCCGGTAGTACCTGAGTTCAGCGACGCTCTCCCGGACGTCGTCAAGGGCGCGGTGGGTCCCCGCCTTCTTCGGCGCATGGCCGTAAAGGGACGGATGCCAGCGCTTGCAGAGCTCTTTCACCGTCGAGACGTCGATTGACCGGTAATGGAGGTACTCCTCGATCTCCGGAAGGTGCCGGGCGAGGAAACGGCGGTCGACCCCGATCGAGTTCCCGCACAGCGGCACCCGTCTCGGCTCCGGCGCGTGGCTCTTGATGAAATCGAGCGTCGCGGCGCCGGCGTCGGCCAAGGTCACGGTCGACGATGTGATGGCGGCGAGCAATCCCGATTCGGTGTGCATCGTCCGCACGACGTCGTCCATCTGCGCGAGGTCTTCCGGCGACGCGGCGACAACGAGATCGGGTCCCTCGGCGACGATCCCGAGCTCGTCGTCCGTGACGAGCGTCGCGATCTCGACGATGACGTGCCGCGACGGATCGAGCCCGGTCATCTCGAGATCCATCCAGACCAGCACGGCGTGGATGGTAGTTCGGGTCCGTCTTCTCCGTCGCCCGCGTCGGGCGGGCGCTACCCTGCCGCGATGCTCGACATACCTTTCACGACCCTCGAATCAGGGGCAGTCCCGCCCGCCTACGCGCACCCCGGCGACGCGGGGGCGGATCTCGTCGCCACTCGTGACGTCCTCCTCGAGCCGGCCGGCGGCCGGGCGCTCGTTCCGACCGGCGACGCGATCGCCATCCCCGAGGGGTACGCCGGTTTGGTGCTCGCCCGCAGCGGGCTTGCCATCCGGCACGGCGTCGCGTGCCTCAACGCCCCAGGGCTCATCGACTCCGGTTACCGCGGAGAGGTACGGGTCGTACTCGTCAACACCGATCCGCGCGAGCCCTACACGGTGCACCGCGGAGACCGGATCGCGCAGCTCGTGATCGTCGCCGTGGAGGCCGCCCGCTTCCTCGGCGCCGAGACGCTCCCCGCAAGCGAACGGGGTGAGGGCGGCTTCGGCGACTCGGGTCGCTAGCACGACGACCACGTCGGGCGCTCCGTCCGACCGCGCATCGCAGGCAACCGCTGGGTATTATGACCCTCGCGCGGACGTGGCTCAGTTGGTAGAGCATCACCTTGCCAAGGTGAGGGTCGCGGGTTCGAGTCCCGTCGTCCGCTCCCGAGTTCGTAGCTGGAACGTACCCCCCCCCCCCCCCCCCCCACCCCCCGCCAGCGCGGCACACCCCCCCTCCTCCCCCCCCCCACCAACCCAACCGCCAAAAACAAAGCGACAACCCAGCCCACCCACTCTAAC
>Ga0181539_1000339_pt1 | contig 56857 bp, 47 predicted proteins | sample PEATcosm2014_Bin_46_FD_119767 | JGI IMG/M metagenome (GOLD analysis project Ga0181539, IMG submission 119767) | Peatland microbial communities from MTU Mesocosm Facility, Houghton, MI, USA - PEATcosm2014_Bin23_60_metaG | ecosystem: Environmental > Terrestrial > Soil > Wetlands > Peat | place...
CGGCTACGTCGTCCTCGTCGGGTTCGAGGCGCTGTTCGTCGCCGTCGCCTTCGCCGCGGTCCCGCCGGGGCGCGGCCGGCTCGTCGCCTTCGCCGGCGCGCTCACGCTCGCCGAATGGGCGCGGGACACCTGGCCGTTCGGGGGCCTGCCGATCGGGAGCGCCGCGCTCGGCCAGGCCTCCGGTCCCTTCGTCGGGCTCGCCCGGGTCGGGGGTCCACTCGTCCTCGTCGCCGCGGTCGCGCTCGCCGGCGCCGGTCTCGCCAGAGCCGGCTTCGCCTGCTGGACGGGCTTCGCCGGAGGCGAACCGTTCGTCCGCCGCGGTACGTTCGCCGGACTCTCCGCCCTGGTCGTCGTGGCGGCGGCCACGGGGCTCGCCGGGCTGAGCCCGGACGGCGGGCCGCCCCGCGGCGTCGTCACCGTGGCGGTCGTCCAGGGTGGGGGGCGCCGCGGCATCGGCTCGGTCGTCGTGCCCGCCGGACGCGTCTTCGCGGCGACCTGGGGGGCGACCGCTCCGCTCCGCCCGCCGGTCGGCCTCGTCGTCTGGCCCGAGGACGCCATGCCCCTCGCGGGTCCGCTCCCGGGCTCCGCCGAGGCGGGCCGTATCGCGGCCCTGGCCCGCCGACTCCACGCGACGGTCCTCGCCGGGGTGACCGCGCCGGCCGGCGCGCGCCGGTTCGTGAACGAGATCGTCGCCTGGGGTCCGACCGGGCGGGTCCTCGGGCGGATCGAGAAGGCCCATCCCGTGCCCTTCGGGGAGTACGTGCCCTTGCGCTGGGTCTTCGCGCGGATCGCGAGCCTCACGGCGGTGCCGCGCGACGTGGTCGTCGGCCGGAACGACGGGGAGCTCACGACGCCCGCCGGGAGGGTTGCGATCCTCAACTCGTTCGAGGACTTCTTCGCCGACCGGGCCCGCAGCGGGGTGCGGGCCGGCGGCGAGCTGCTCGTCGTCGAGACGAACACCGCCTCGTACGCGACGGACGTCATCCCCGCCGAAGAGCTCGCCGCCTCCCGGATCCAGGCGGTCGCGTTCGGACGCGACCTCGTCCAGTCGGCGACGACCGGCTACTCGGCGTTCGTCACGCCGACCGGGGTCGTCTCGGCCCAGAGCCGGCTCGGGGCCCCGGACCTATTGCGGGCCCGGGTCGCCCTGCGGACGGGCGCGACGCTCTACGCGCGCTTGGGTGACTGGCTCGTTCTCGCGATCGCCGCCGCGGCCCTCGTCGCGGGGTGGGCGTTACAGCTCGGCGGCGGCAGGCCCGGGGGAGGAAGTGCGCGGCGGCAGCGTGGCGCGCCGGAGGTTATGGCCTAACGGCGCTCAGCTCGTCGGCGACGAGCGCGTCGGGGGCGAGCGCACCCGGGCCCGGGCCGGCGTCATCCGGGCTGAGGTCCTCGGGTCCGGAAACGACGCTCGGCGTGTTGAACAGGTAGCGGTTGAAGATCATGAACTTGCCGACCCACAGCACGCCGTAGGTGAAGAAGTTGGCGAACTCGATGAGGGCCGTCACGCCCAACTTCGACTTCGTGATGTGGTGGGCCTCGGCCGCCGCGAAGTGCACCGCCAGCGTCGAGAGCAAGACGCCGACGATGGCGATCGTCCAGAACGGGACGACCTCCTTCATGAGGTGCGACTTGCCGGTCTTGCCCCAGGTCCAGGTGCGGTTGAGGTAGTAGGCGGGGGCGGTCGCGATCGACGTCGCGAGCAGGTTGCTGTCCGCCGCCGAGCCGATCTTCAGCACGCGGAAGAACACATACAGCATGGCCAGCGTGAGCACGGTCGAGATCACCGAGACGAAACTGAAGCGCCAGACCTTCGCGAAGTTCGGGTGACGGGTTAGTTCTCGCGCGAAATCGATCGGATGGAGGAGCGCTTTACGCATAGCCGCCCGAGTGTACCGTCTCCACGTGGGCGCAAGAACTGCGAGCCTCCTTGACCTCCTCACGCTCGAACCGATCGAAGAGAACATCTTCCGCGGCTCGAGCCTCGACGAGACGCGGCGCCGCGTCTTCGGGGGCCAGGTCGCCGCCCAGGCACTCGTCGCCGCGGGCAGCACGGTGCAGTCTCGACGGGTCCACTCGCTGCACGCCTACTTCCTGCGGCCCGGGGACCCGCACCGCCCGATCCTGTACGAGGTCGACCGCATCCGGGACGGCCGGTCCTTCTCGACCCGCTGGGTGGTCGGGGTCCAGCACGGCAAGACGATCTTCGGTCTGATGTGCTCGTTCCACCAGGACGAAGAAGGTCTCGTCCACGGGGACCGGATCCCGGAGGTCCCCGATCCCGAGACGCTCCCGGGGCTCGCCGAGGCGCTCAAGGACCAGGACACCTCGGCACCAATCTTCGCCAACACCTACGGCGTCGACATCCGTTTTGTGACCGAGTACCCGTGGAAACGCGGCGGCGCGCCGGCGGACCGGGAACAGCTCTGGCTGCGCGCAGCGGTCCCGATCGGCGACGACCCCCTCGTCCACGCCGCCGTCCTCACGTTCGCGTCCGACCTCACCCTCGTCGACACGATCCTGCAGCGCCACGGCTCGACGCCGTTCGACGATCGCTTCATCGGCGCGAGCCTCGACCACAGCATCTGGTTCCACCGCCCGTTCCGGGCCGACGAATGGCTCTTCTACGACCAGACGAGCCCCATTGCCTTCGGCGCGCGGGGACTCGCGAGGGGGCTTTTGTACTCCCGCTCCGGTGATCTCGTCGCGAGCGCCGTGCAGGAGGGCCTCGTCCGGCTGCCGGCCGACGCCTGAGCCCCGGACCCACGGGGTCCGATCCGACCGGCGCGGCGGCGGGCGGGGCCCGTCGCCTCAGGAGCTTCCGGCCCCCGGCGGGGTCCGGCGCCTCAGGAGCTTCCGGCCCCCGGCGGGGTCCGGCGCTGTTTGACGACGCGCTTGGTCACGCCCGTGACGACACCGAGCCGGCGTGCCGCCTGGCGTGCCGCCTTCCCGGCCTCGGGTGCGAGCGCCCCGGCGACGATCCCGGCAGTCTCGAAACCACTCGGGACGCGCCGCGCCGGCTTGTCGCCCTCGGCGACGGCCGCGGAGGCGGGGCGGGGCCGGTCGACGTAGAGCGTCGAGCGCTCGATCCACAGAACGAGGAGCGCGACCCCCTCGGCGAGCGCCACGCCGCCGACGTGGAGTCGCGAGTACTCGAAGATCGGCACGACGATGAGGACCGCGGCGACGACGAAGTCCCCGACGTGGTGGGCGCGCCGGCTCAGCAGGCCGATCGCGCTCACCCGGCCCTGGGTCACGACGTTCAGCAGCAGAAGAAGGATTCCCGCGGCCGCCAGCGCGATCTCGGCCCCGCCGGAAAGGTGGAAGCCGACGGCGATCAGCGCGATCGCGACGGTGTACTCGGCGATCTGGTGGCCGAGGAACGGGACGCGGCGACGCGCGGGGGCGTCGTTCGTGCCGGCGTTAGGGGACCGTCGTCGGAGCTGCACCGATGGTCAGCTGCTCTCGGCGCTGGCTTCGATCAGCTGCCGCTCGAGTCCTTGGGAACCTCTGGGTCCTTCGTCGCCTCCGCGACCTTCGTCGCCTCCGCGACCTTCGCCGCGTCGGCAGCCTTCGAGGACTCCTCACCCTCGGAGAGGCCCTTCTTGAACTCGTGTGAAGCGCTTCCGAGGCCGCGGGCGAGCTCGGGCAGCTTGCTACCACCGAAGAGCAACACGATGACGACGACCGCGATGATGATGAGGCCGTCTGGCCCGAACACGTTTGCGAGCACGCCTGCAGGCACAGGCCCTCCTCTCGTAACAGCATCAATGCTAGACCGCCGGGGATCCGGGCGGTATGGCCCCCACCAGGTGCCGCGCGAGCGATACGCCCGGATCGGTAAGGTTGCCTGGTGTCCGCGGTCGCCCCACCGGACCTGTTCACCACGCGCGATGACGGTGCCCCAGCGCGAGAAAGCGACGACCGGAGATGACGACGCCGATGCGTTCCGGCAGCGAGGGACGACGCGGTCTCGACGTCGAGCCGGCGGAGCTGACCGCCGCGGTGGGCGGCAACCGTCCTTGCGGCGAGCCGACCTGGCGCGGCGTCCCGGTCGCCGAGGCGATCGAGGACTACCGGCTCGCGTGCCTCGCCCAGGCCGTCGACGACCGCCAGCTCACGCTCCACAAGCAGGGGGCGGCCCCCTTCCACATCTCCGGCGCCGGGCACGAGGCGCTGCTCGTCGGCCTCGCCCGTTCGCTGCGCGCCGGCTACGACTGGTTCTTCCCCTACTACCGCGACCTCGCCCTCGCCCTCGCGTTGGGCGTTACCCCCGACGACGTGGTTTTGCAGTGCGTCGGGGCCGCCGCCGACCCGGCTTCGGGGGGCCGCCAGATGCCCTCACACTGGGGCAACCCCGCGCTCCACATCGTCACCCAGTCGAGCGCGACGGGCAGCCAATGCCTGCCGGCGATCGGCTGCGCGGAGGCCGGACGGTACATCGCCTCCCACAGCCTGGAGGGGATCGAGGCCCACGCCGACGAGGTGACCTACGTCTCGCTCGGCGACGGGGCGGCCTCGGAGGGCGAGTTCTGGGAGAGCCTCAACACCGCCTGCCAGCTGCACCTGCCGATCGTCTACGTCATCGAGGACAACGGTCTCGCGATCTCGGTCCCGGTCGAAGACCAGGCCCCGGCACCGGTCTCCGACCTCGTCGCCGGCTTCCCCGGCCTCGAGGTCGTGAAGCTCGACGGCTGCGACTACTTCGCGGTCCGCCACGCCGGCGCCGAGGCGATCGGCCGGGCGCGCTTCGGGACCGGTCCCGTCCTCATCCACGCCCGCGTCGTGCGGCTGCACTCCCACTCGTCCTCGGACAACCAGACGAGGTACCGCAGCGCGGCGGAGATCGCCGACGCCCACGCCCACGACCCGGTGCAGCGGTTGCGCGATGAGCTCGTCGAGAGCGGTTCCCTCGACGCCGAGGGGGCGAACGCCATCCGCGAGGAAGCCTTCGCCGTCGCCGCCGCGGCCGGCCGAGACGCGCTGCGGGCGCCGAAACCCGATCCTGCGAAGGTGATGGAGCACCTCTGGCAGCTCCCCGCGCTCGTGATGCCGGCCGACCCGGGCGAGTCCGGCGAGCCGGTCACCTTCGGCGAGGCGATCCGTCGCACCCTCCACGAGGTCATGGCGGCCGACGAGCGGGTGCGCGTCTTCGGCGAGGACGTCGCCGACTCGCCCGACGAGAAGCTCCCCGGCCTCGGCGGCGTCTTCGGGCTCACCCGCGGGCTGCAACGGGACTTCGGCGACGACCGCTGCTACAACACCCCGCTCGCCGAGGCGAACATCGTCGGGCGGGGCATCGGCCAGGCGGTCCGCGGCCTGCGCCCGGCGGTCGAGATCCAGTTCTTCGACTACATCTGGACCGCGATGCAGCAGATCCGCACCGAAGCGGCAACGACGAGGTGGCGATCCAACGGCTCGTTCAGCGTGCCCCTCGTGCTGCGGGTCGCGATCGGTGGCTACCTCCGGGGCGGCGCGATCTGGCACTCGCAGTCGGGCGAGTCGATCTTCACCCACACCCCGGGTCTCGTCGTCATGTTCCCGTCGCGGGCCCGTGACGTCGTGGGCCTTTTGCGCGCCGCGTTCCGCTGCGAGGACCCCGTCCTTTTCCTGGAACACAAGCACCTGCTCCGCCAGCGCTACGCGATGGACCCCTACCCGGGACCGGATTACGTCGTACCGCTCGGGCTCGCCGCGACCGCCCGCGCGGGGCGCGACCTCACGATCGTGACCTGGGGCGCGACCGTCCAGCGCTCGCTCGTCGCCGCCGAGGAGCTCGCCGCCGAGGGCGTCGAGCCCGAAGTGATCGACCTGCGCTGCCTGGCGCCCTGGGACACCGGGGCGGTCGCCGCCTCGGTCGCCCGCACGGCCCGCTGCCTCGTCGTCCACGAGGACATCGTCACGTCCGGCTTCGGCGCCGAGGTTGCCGCCTTCGTCGCCGCGGAGTGCTTCGGGGATCTCGACGCCCCGGTGCGTCGCGTCGGGGCGCAGAACACCTGGGTCGGCTACGACCCGGGCCTCGAGGGGGCGACCCTGCCGCAGGCGGCGGGCATCGCCGCCGCGGCGCGCGACCTGGCCGCCTACTAAACCAGCTCGTCCGGGTCCGCCGGCGGGACGTCGGTACCGAACAGCTCGGCGACCCCCGGGCCCTTCCCCGCCGGTCGGAACAGGTGCCACGGACGCCGGCCCGTCGCGGCAAGCGCCCGGTTCGGCGAGTAGCGCTGCGTCGCCCGCACGATGAGACGGGAGCCGATGATCAAGAAGACGACGAGGACGACGAGCAGGAGCGCGGCGTCGTTCCCGAGGGCGTGCTGCGAGGGGAACGGGCTGTCGTAGTCGGCCCAGACGGCGTAGGTGAGGAAGCCGACCGGCGAGTGGATGAGCGCCCCCGTCGGGTAGGTCGTGCTCGACCCGGCGGTGTAGAGCAGCGGCGCCGTCTCGCCGATCGAGATCGCGATGGCGACGACGAGCCCCGTGAGCATGCCCGGCACCGCCGAGCGCAGCACGACCCGGCGCAGCATGTGGGACTTCTCCATGCCGAGCGCCTCGCCGCCCTCGCGGTAGGCGAGCGGCACCTGGTTGAGGGCGAGCTCCGTCGACTTCGCGATGTACGGCACGACGAGCATCGAGAGCACGATGAGCGCGGCGAGCAACGAGAACTGCCAGTGGAGCCCGACGACGAGCGCCACGTAGCCCACGTAGCCGAAGACGATCGAGGGCACGCCGGAGAGCACCTCGGAGGCGCTGCGCAGGACCGTGGAGACGATCCCCGGCCGGCAGAACTCGGCGAGGTAGATGCCGGCCCCGATGCCGACGACGCCCGCGATCACCGCCACGCCGAACGTGATGAGCAGCGTGCCGACGATGTCGTTGGCGAGCCCGCCGCCCGCGCCGATGTTCGGCGTCCAGAGCACGTCCCAGCGCCACCCGGACACCCCGCGGGCGATCACGCCCCAGAGGATCCACACCACGGGCGCGACGAGGAACGCGAGCCCGATGCCACACCCCCACCACCAGAGCTGGTTCGTCGCCCGGCGGCGCCGGGAGATCCTCACCGGCACGGGCGACCCGGCGCGCGGCGCCCGGCGCGCCGGCGTGGCAGAAAGCGGGATCGACGCCATCAGAACCCCGCGCCCACGGGCAGCACCGCGCCATGGGCGGAACGGCGGACGATCATCCGCGCCCCGATGTTGGCGACGAGCGTGATGACGAGCAGCACCAGGGCGAGCTCGGCGAGGGCACGGACCGCGAGACCGCTCGGGTCGGCCTGGGCGGCGTCGAGCGTCGTCACGATCGTGGCGGCGATCGTCGACATGACGCCGTAGACGTTGTGGACGATCTGGTCCTGGCTGCCGCTGATGATCGCCACGGCGATCGTCTCGCCGAGCGCCCGCCCGAGTCCGAGCACCGCGGCACCGATCACGCCGGTGCGCACCCAGCGGGCCTGGACCCGCCGGAAGACCTCGGCGTCGGTCATGCCGAGCGCCTCGGCCCCCTCCTTCGTCGTCTCCGGGACCTGGCGCAAAAGGTCACGGGTCGTCGCCGCGATGATCGGGATGATCATCGCGGCGAGCACGAGACCGCTCGTCAGCAACCCCTGGCCGTCGCCCACGTTGCCCCGGAAGATGCTGAACGGGGGGAAGTTCGGCAGGTGGGTCAGCGCCGGGTAGACCTCCCTGGCGATCCACGGCCCGAAAGTGAGCGCCCCCCAGACGCCGAGCACGACGCTCGGGATCCCGGCGAGGATCTCGAGGCAGAGCCCGATCCCGGCGCCGATACGGGCGGGGAGCTTCTCCACGACGAGGACGGCCGCGCCGACGGCGATCGGCAGCCCGACGATGAGGGCGATCGCGGAGGACTCGAGGGTGCCGACGATGAGCGGCCACGCCCCGAACGCCGCGCCGGACAGGTGCGTGGCGCCGTGGTTGTGGAGGATCTTCCCGTAGACGCTGCCGATCGTCCACAGGCTCGAGGTGACAAAGCTGAACCCGTTGTAGCGGATGGACGGCATCGCCTCGACGAGGAGGACGATGAGCATGGCGACGAGCGCGGCGAGCGGCACGATCGCCAGGAACCCGCTGCCGAGCGCCACCGCCCGCTCGAGCATCCGGCGCCGGCGTCGCGACGGCCCGACCCCGCCGGGCCCGGCCGCATCGTTGCCGGGCAGACGAGGTGGCCGGGGCAAACCCTCCGCCCCGGCCACCTCGTCGGCTCCGTGAGCCAGTTGTCCTTCAGTCACGGATATCTGTGCTCACTCGGCACTTTCTAACCGGTGACGTCCGTCTAGCTGATCTCTTTGACCAGCGCGACGGCAACGGCGAGCGCGTTCGTCGGGAGCGGCTTAAAGAGCACCGGGTTGAGGTACGTCGACATCGAGCCGTAGCGCGGGTCCATCGCCCAGGCGAGCGTCGCTTGGATCGCGGCCGCGACCGCCGGGCTCGCCTGGTTCTTCAGCACGATCGCGTACTCGAAGTTCACGTCCGGGTAGCCGTGCTTGGCGGCCTTCGAGTCGACGAGCGAGATCGCCCCGTCCGCCGGGATGCGCTTGAAGCTCGAAACCTCTAGCTCGACGGACCCCAACGAGGCAGTCACGTAGTTGCCGGAGCCGTTCTCCAGCGCCGCGTACCCGATGCCCTCGGCAACTGCCGACGGCAGGTAGGCGATGCCCAGGTAGCCGATCGAGTCGGGTGTCGCCTTCACCGCCGCCTCAACCCCGGTGTTCCCGGACTCGGCGAGCTCGCCGGTGACCGACGGCCACGTCGAGTAGTACAGCGACGGGCCTTCGTAAGGGGACGGGCGGTTCCAGCTCGAGGGGTCACCCCGGTACAGGTACGACGTGAACAGGAACGTGTCACCGCTCGAGTCCGAACGGCGGACCGGGACGATCGTCGCGTCCGGCAGCGTCACGCCGGGGTTGATCGAGGCGATCGGCTTGGCGTTCCACGTCGTGATCGAGCCGTTGTAGATGTCGGCAAGAATCTTCGCGTTGAGCTTCAGGTGCGTCTTAGCCGGGAGGCCGGGGAGGTTGTAGACGATCTCCTGGGACGACACGACGACCGGGATGTTGAGGACGGCCGGCGTTCCGTCGAGGGTCGAGTTCGGCAGAAACGCGTCCGACGCGCCCATATCGATCGTGCCGTTGAGCGCCTCGGACTGGCCCTTGCCGGAACCACCGGCGGCGACGTTGAGCGCGACGGGGGGCTTGGCCGCCGCCCACTCCTCCCAGAGCGGGTAGAAAAGCGACGAGCCGGCTTCGGTGAGCGTTCCGGACCCCGAGACCGATTGCGACTCCAGCGCCGTCAGCTCAGTCTCGAGCGAGGTAATCGTCGGCGCCGAGGCGGCGTGCGACGTGACGTGCGTCGTCGACGGGTGTTTCGTCGTCGCGCCGCCGGGTGTTGCGAAGATGACACCGACACCGAGCGTGCTGGCGAGAGTGATGGCTGCGACGCCCATCATCCCAGCACGGCCGAACCGCCGGCGCGGGCCGTTGGCCCTCGTCGTACCTACGTCGTTTCGCATCTCGCTTCGGTGCTCCTTTCGGTTCTCCGCCCGGGGGCGGTCTGCGGGGCAGTTGCCACCAGAGGAATCCGGCTCCGTCACCGGTCCCCTGGAACCTGGGTCGATCCCGGGTCATTGACCCCGTTGGGATCGACGTCGCCGCCGATGTACCGAGCGGTCTCGGGACGTTCGGGGCGAGAGAACAGTGCTGCGGTCGGCGCCGTCTCGATCATGCGGCCCTCGTAGAAAAAGACCGTGTTGTCCGAGACGCGGCGGGCCTGGTGCAGGTCGTGCGTGACGATGATCACGGTGAGGGCGGGGGTGAGGCGCCGCACCAGCTCCTCGACCGCCTCCGTGGAGCGCGGGTCGAGCGAGGAGGTCGGCTCGTCGAGCAGGAGCACCTCGGGCTCGACGGCGAGGGCGCGGGCGAGGCAGAGCATCTGCTGCTGGCCCCCGGAGAGCCGGAACGGCGAGTCGTTGAGCCGGTCGGCGACGTGGCTCCACAGACCGACCTCGGCGAGACGGGTCTCGGCGATGTCACGCATGTCGGACCGCTTCGCCATCCGGTGGGCGCGTACCCCCGAGACGATGTTGTCGAGGATCGACATCGGGAACGGGTTCGGTCGCTGGAAGACCATGCCGACGCGCCGGCGCAGCACGAGCGGGTCCATGGCATCGGCATAGATCTCGTCGTCGTAGAGCGAGATCTGCCCGTGATGCCAGAAGTCGCGGACCTTGTCGTTCATCCGGTTCAGCGCGCGCAGGAACGTCGTCTTTCCGGACCCCGATGGGCCGATGAGCGCCGTGATCGTTCCCTTGGGGAATCCGACGCTGATGTCCTGCATGATCGTCGTCGGTCCGAACCCGAGCGACACCTGGTGGGCGTGCATGACGTCCGTGTCCTCGAGCAGTGCTGTACCGACAGCGCGACCGCGTTCAATCACTGTCGCCGCCTTTGGTGGAAGGGGGTTTTGCACGCCGCCCAGACCGTACATAGGCGACTTGAACCCCAAGAGAACTCCAGGTAACCACATGATGACGGCCGCGTGAATCCTTCCCGACGGTGACCGGGCGCGATCAAAGACCAGCTGGAGACCTGTTTTCGAAGGGACCTTGTCATGCGATCCCTCCTTCCGCGCGCGTTCCCGGCACCCGGCCGGCGCGGCGGGCGGCATGGTCACGGGGGCGGTTCGGTACCCGGGCGGTTCCGCCGTGACCAGCGGTGGCGAACGTCCCGACCGTGGCGCCGACCCCGCCGGCCAGTACCCGACGCCGATAGACCCGCCCGGCGTCGCAACTCGCCGTCCGCGTAGTAGGAGCGCAGCGCCAGCCGCACCGGCGCGAGGTGCCCGTACAAAAGGACGGCCTCACCCGGTTCGATCCGCCGCAGCCACGCCGCCGGGGCGAGGCGGCGATCGACCCGGCTGCGCGTCGTCGACGCCGCACCGGCCCGGTCTACGGTCAGCGTTTCGACCGGTTGCCGCTCGTCGCCGATCAGCCGGGACACCTGCTCGAGGGTTGAAGGGTCGGCGATCCCCGAGCAGACGAGTTTGGCCCGGTGGTTGTTCACCACCGTCGCGGCGCGCCCCCCGTAGCGGGCCTCGATCTGGGCGAAGTCCTGCCAGACGGTGACGAGCTGGATCCCGTGGGACGACGCCGTCGAGGCGAGCACGTCGAGATCGGCGAGCGGCGCGATGTTGGCAGCCTCGTCGAGCACGACGAGGAGCGGCGGGTCAAGATGGCCCGCCCGCGATGCCCTCGTGACCGCGCCCTCGAGGATGCACCGGAGGACAGCGACGAAGACCGGCCGGAGTCGTTCCTGCTCGTGCGCCGGCGCCACGAGGAACAGCGTCCCCGCCGGTCCGTCGAGAAGCCGCGCCGCGGTGATGTCGTGGCGAACCGTCGAGGCCGCGACGGCGGGATCGGCGAAGGCGGCGACGAGCGTCTCGGCGGTCGCGTACACGGAGCTCAGCTGGCGTTCCTCGCGCGAGAAGCTCGCCTGCGCGGCACGCAACGCCTCGCTGGCGCCGGCGGACTCGAGGGCGTCGAGCACCGCGGCGACCTCGCCGGAATCGATCCACGCCACGACGTCGGCCATCGACCGACCCGACGTCGCCGCGGCGAGGAGCATCGGGCCAAGCATCTTCTCGGCGAGCGCCATCCAGAAGGCCGCGTCCTCGGGTACGCCCCCGGCCCGCTGCACGGCGCACAGACCCGCGGCGACCTTTCGCGCCCCGGACCAGTCGCAGGCTTCGCTGAGCGGAGACCAACCGGCTCCCGGTGCCCCGGTGGCACCACTCGGGTCGTAGACGAGCACGTCGCCGAGCGAGCCTCGCCACTTTGCGGTGTGACGCACGAGGTCGGTCTTCACGCTCGTCGCGACGACCGGGCCCTCCCATTCGAGGATCGCCGGGATCGCCAGTCCCGAGGTCTTGCCCGACTGCGTCGGCCCGACGACGAGCAACGAGTGGCCCCGTTCGACCGCGAGGAGAGCCCGTCCGCCGCGCCCGACGACGAGGCGGCCGGCACCGGGCCTTCGAACAGTGAGCGGTCGCAGGCCCGCTCCCTGAGCCCAGACCGCGTCGTCGTCGACCGGCCGCCGGGTGCCGGTCGGCCGGGTCCGCACCCTGCGGAGAACGAGACCCGCCCCAAGACAGCAGCTGAGCCCGACGACGCCGAACACCGCCCAGAGAACCCCCGCCGGCGGCAGGAGGCGCCGGATGGCCGGCGGCCACGCCACCTCGGGGGTGCGCGGGTGACAGACCAGGCCGACGAGGAGACCGAGGGCGGCGCTCGGCCGCACGTCGTGCCAACCGTGACCGGCGACGAGCGTCGCGCATCCCCCGACGACCCAGCAGAGCCCGGACAGGCCGCCGACGGCGACGACGACGAGAGCCTCGCCGCGCCCACCCGACCGGTTCGACCCCGGCGGTCGAAGGGACCTCGCGGGGTAGGACCGACGGGTTCTCGCGCCCTGACGGGTGATCACGCTCGCGGGAAGCCTCGGCCGGCGACGAGTCGGGCGTCGGTGTCGACGATCTCCCGTTCTGCAGGGGCGAGGCGGTGTTCGACCAGGTACGGCCGGGTACCGACGCGCCACAGCGACACCCCCCGTCGGAGCTTCGGCAGCAGCCTCGACTCGGTGTCCGACAGCCCGAAAAGCCGCTCCGCCACGGGAACCTCGGCGTCGGCCTGCGCGTAGCACACGATCGTCTCGCAGTCGGCGATGAGACCCTCGGCGAGGCGGACCGCCTCGCTGCCGGCCGGACCCGACGCCGCGAAATCCGAGGCCCGGTGGACGACGATGATGTTGGCGACCCCCCGGGCCCGGGCAAGCTTGAACGAAGCCTGCAGGAACCTCCCCGCGCCGGGGTTGTGGACGACCGCCCATCCCTCGTCAATGACGAGGAAGGTCTGTGCCGTGCCGGGCTGGTCCCAGATGCGCCCGAGCGCCGCCGCCGCGCACGTGACGAGGGCGCCGAGAGCAGGGGAGCTGTAGACGTGCGAGAGGTCGACGACGACGACCCGGGCCGACAGGTCGACCCCCGGCGACGTGGCGCCGTCGAACATCCCCGCCAGCTCGCCGGAGACGAGCCGGCGGAGTTCCAGGCCGACCTCACGTCCGTCGGCGGCGAGGTCGGCGACACGGCAGCCAATCGCCCGTGCCGCTTCGGGTCGCGGGGCGAGGAGGGCCGCGACCACCGTCGAAAGGGTCGGGGTCGCGCTCGCGCCGTAGGCCCGGTCGAGCGCCAGCTCGATCGCGGCGTATTCGGCGGGGCCGAGCGGCCGGCCGAGGCAGGCGCTGGCGAGATCGGCCACGACCGAGATCCGCGACTGCGCCGCAGTATCGCCACCCGCCGCCAGGGCCACGTCCAACGGGTTCAGTCGGACCGGGCCCCCGGGGCGCAGGGCGATCGGCTCGGCACCGAGCGCCCTGGCAAAGGGCCGGTACTCGCCCTTCGGGTCGAGGATCACGATCCGCCGACCGAACGCCGCCTGGCGCAACAGGTACGTCTTCACGAACGCCGACTTGCCCCGCCCGATCTGCCCGAGAACGAGCATGTTCGGGTTCGTGACGACCCCCGCCCGATAGAGCTCGAAGGGGTCGTGGACGAAGCATCCGCCGAACGCGTCCCGCCCGACGAGCACGCCGGCCGCCGGCAACCGGCGCGTCGCCACGCACGGGTACACCGCGCCGAGCTGTGCCGTCGTCGCCTCGTGCGCCGGCAGCTTCATCCGCATCCCCGGCCGACGGGCAGCGTGCAGCAGAACGCGTCGGCCTGCGTACCGTACAGGCGACGCATCTCCAGTCCCGCAAGGGCCGCGGCGTGCTCCACCCGGCGGCAGGCCCGGTCGAGCTCGCCCGGTCCCGGTGCGCTGACCGTCACGTAGGCGGAGAAGTGGTAGGCGCCGTGGCCCTCGGCGAGCTCGTGCTCCCGGCGCACGACCGCTTCGTGCTCGCGTCGAACCCTCGCCGTGAGGGCGAAGCCGTGCTGACGGCGGAGTTCAGCGTCGGCGACCCCGGAAGTGCTGGCGTGCTCGGCGGTGCGCACGGCCCGGAGCGGCGGGACGGGCGCCATGACGACCGACACGGCGCGGCGTTCGCCCGAGCCGACGAGCAGCGGCACGAGGAAGTCGCTGCCGACCTCGTGCCGCGGCCACTCCGCGATCCAGAACGTCGCGTGCCACATCCCGTCGGTCCGAAGCGTTGTCCAGCTCGACTCGACCGCGACCGGCCACGCCCACTCCGCCGGCTTCGTCGAGGGCACGGAGTCGAAGCCACGGCGCAGCGCCGTCGCCACGCCGGGACCCGTGAGTACACCGCCCACCTCGATCCCCGCGCGTCGGCAGCGCTCGTCAAGAAGGGTGATCTCCGTCTCGAGCAGCGCCGCGCCCGGTCCTTGCGCGCCGCGTCCGCGGCGCGCGCTGCGCACACTGAGCGCGAGATAGAGCTCGTGGGCGAGCATCCGGGGACACTCGGCCGCGAGGAGCTCGCGATACGAGCGCTGGGCGGCGAATACCGCCGGATCGAAGCCGCCCGACACCTCGACGGCCGCCTCGAGATGGGCGAGCAGCGCGTCGCCGAGATCAGGAACCGTCCGCTCGATCCACTGCAGCCGGTAGACCGAACCGGCGTCGCGGGCGACACCGGCGAGCACGCTCGCCCAGCCGTCGATCCGGCGCGCCCGCTCGGTCTCGCCGAGCAGCGCGAACGACTCGCCACCGAGGGCGACCATCGCGGTAAGCGTCCCGTACCGCCGGTCCCGCACGACGCCGATCGGTCCTGCGGAGTGCGTCGCGACCTCGAACACCTCGAAAGCGCCGAACACCGACGGTGCCCTCCGGCCGTCGCCGCGGCGGTGGACGGCGACCGCGTCCCGGTGCTCTCCCAAGAACCGCGCCGCGACGAAACGGACGACGACCGGAACCCATTCGTCGAGCGTCCGCCCGTTGACCGGCCAGGTCACCGACCCGACCGCGGCGAGCACGATGGAGAACGCGACCACCCCGCGGACGGGTCCGCGCAGCGCGCGGAGCACGACGACGGAAAGGACGAGCGCACCGGCGACGACGGCCACCTGGGCCGTGCGTGCCCCGGCGATGAGGCCGCTGCGGTCGCGGGGGCCGAACCGGAACCGTTCGCTTTCGTCAGGCATCGTCTCCCTCGGGACCAGACGGCGGCTCGGGCGAGCCGGTGTCGAAAGAAACAGCCGAGGCGTCACGCTGGGCGATCTCCTCGCGAACCTGCGCGACCGTGGCCAGGTACTCCGCCCCTCCGAGTTGCGCCCCTCGCGCGAATCCCACGCCCGCGTCACCGCTCGTCGCGACGTCAGCGGCGAAGATGCCTCCCGATCCGGCGACGAAAGTCGCGGCGGCGGCTCCGGCGCGAATTCCGCGCCGTGCGAGACCGTCGAGATGGGACACGGCACCCGACTCGACGGCCGGGATCAGGCGCAGCAGCGTGAACGGCGACAACGCCGCGAGAACCAGCAGCGCGATGCCCTGGATAACGCCGCCGAGCCCGGAGGCCTCCCCGATCGACAGCGCCGCCAACGCGAGGACACCGGCGATGACGAGCTTCGTCAGGACGAGCGCGGCGAGCGTCTCGCCGATCCGACGCGCCCAGTGAGCCGTCGCCGACCACACGAGACCGGCGAGCGCAATGGGGATGAAGAGGGTCGCGACCGCCACCGCCGACGAGCGGACGATCAGCTCCACCCAGAGGATGAACGCCACCGCGGCGGCAAGGAGCGCGAGCAGGACGCCGGTAAACCCGGACAGGGTGAGGCCGCCGAACCCGGGAGTGAACGCCCCGACCAGCTGGTCGATCTCGACACGGGCGGGATGCCCGGCGGTGGCGAGCAAGGTCGAGCTCAGTTGATCGGTCACGACGAGCGCCTGGGTGACGATCGCGACGGCCACAACCCCGAAAAGCACGGCGAACGGCAGCCTCACGAACACCGCCCGCGTGATCAGGCTGAGATCCTGCCGGACGACGGCGTGGATCGTCGCGAGGAGGAGGAAGGGCAGCGTGAGGACGGCGCCGATCCTCCACACGACGCTGAACTCCGTGCCGAAGCCATTGCCGAGCGGAGAACTCGTCGTCGATTCGAGCGCATGGCCGAACGCCGCGAGCAGCATTGCCGTCCCGCTCTCGATCCAGCTCGTGACGCCGTTGAGCAATCCGTTGACGAGCGCGCCGACGCTGAACGAGATGATCCCTCCGAGGATCGAGCCGTGCCCGACGGCGACGGTGATCGTGGAGATATCGCCCACGGCTCAGTGCAGACCCTGGCCGGCGCTGAAAAGGAAGTTGAGAAGCGTCGGCGCCGCGCCGATGACGAGCGCAGCAGCAGCCGAGACGAGCACGGCGCGTCGACCCGTGGAGGTGTTCTGGTAGTTGTTCGTGTGCGCTCCGAGCGCCCACGTCGCGGCGCCGATGACCAAACCGGCGAGAGCCGCGAGCAGCCCCCAGAATCCGATCCCGTTCACGAGATCCTGCAGGGTTCCGCTCCCCGGCAGGCCGCCGGCGTTCGGGTCGAGGGAGAGCGCCCCGGATTCGCTGAAGCGCTCGAACAGGGTGACGAGGACCGTCGACACGGTGCACCTCCTCGGATTGGCGGTCACGAGGTCCGGCCTCGACAGCCGGACGGCCGGGCGGTCCCGACGAGCGGCGGCGGCTCGGCCCCGGGTGATGCGGGGGGGTCCGTCGCGCGGCCGTCACCTTACACTCGGTTTCATGTTGTTTCAAGATATTTCATGTTCAGACCCGGAAATCGTCCGCCGAACTGCAATGCTGGAGGCGTGCCCGTTCCCCGGCGGCTCCCGTGATCGCCGAGCTGCGCGTGACGGCCCCGGATGTCGCGATCGCAGCCGGGGTCGCCGTCGTCCTCACCGGCGCGGCGTACGCGATCGGACGCCGTCGCGGGGTGAAAGCGCTGAAGCAGCGCCTAGTCTCGCTCGGCGACCGGCTCGGCGCGGACCCGCTACCGATGGACCCGAAAGGGATCGAGGACGCGCTCGGTCACGTCGAGCGCGCGACGGAACACGCCGCCGAAACCGTCGCCGACTCCAGTGCCGACGCGATCCGGCTGCGCCGCGTCCTCGACTCCCTCGCCCAGGCGGTGATCGTCTGTGACGAACACGGCGACCTCGTCTTCCGCAACAGCCGCGCCGTCGCGCTGATGGGTAGCCGCCATGGCGACGCCCTTGCCGCCCAGGCCGTCGACGACCTGCTCGCCTCCACCACCCCCGGTGCTTCCGAGGAGCGCACCCTCGAGCTCTACGGTCCGCCGCGCCGGACGCTGTCGGTCCGCACCCAGAGCATCGACAACGGCCAGCGCACACTCGGAGTCATCGCGATCATCGACGACGTCTCGGAGCGGCGACGGCTCGAGGAAGTACGTCGCGACTTCGTCGCCAACGTCAGCCACGAGCTGAAGACACCGATGGGCGCGCTGGGCCTCCTCGCCGAGACGCTCCTCGCCGAAACCGAACCCGAGGTATCTCGGCGTCTCGCGCAACGGATCCACTCCGAGGCGTTTCGTATCTCGCGCATCATCGACGACCTGCTCGACCTCTCGCGCATCGAGAACGAGGAGTCGCCGCCACGCGAACCCGTGCTCGTCAACCTCGTCATGGCCGAAGCCGCCGAACGCGTCCACGCCGCGGCCGAGCAACGGGACGTCGAGATCAAGCTCGTCGAGCCATCGCCACCCGTGGCGGTGCTCGGCGACCGACGCCAGCTGACCTCGGCGCTCTACAACCTGCTCGAGAACGCGGTGAAGTTCTCGTACGAGGGCGGGATCGTCGAGTTCACGGGGACCGTCGACGGCGACGACATCGTCGTCGCCGTTTCCGACAAGGGGTTGGGGATCCCGACCCGCGACCTCGAGCGGATCTTCGAGCGCTTCTACCGCGTCGACCACGGACGGAGCCGCTCGACGGGCGGGACGGGCCTCGGCCTCTCGATCGTCCGCCACGTCGCCAACAGCCACCGCGGGAGTGTCAGCGTTGAGTCGCGCGAGGGGGAGGGCTCGACGTTCACGCTCCGGCTCCCCTTGCAAGGCAGAGGAGACACATGATCGCCGGGGAAGGTTCTGACAAGGCCGGGCCGGGCGTGAAGCCCATCGAGGTCCTCCTCGCCGAGGACGAGGAGTCCTTCGTCGACGCGCTCGTCATCGGCCTCGAGCGCGAAGGGTTCGCCATCACGGTCGCCCGCGACGGCGCCGAGGCGCTCGAGCGTTTCGAGGAGAGCGAACCCGATCTGATCCTGCTCGACATCATGCTGCCGAAGATCTCCGGGCTCGACGTGTGCCGGACGATCCGGGCCCGTTCTGCGGTGCCGATCATCATGGTCACCGCGAAGTCGACCGAGATCGACACGGTCGTCGGCCTCGAGGTCGGGGCCGACGACTACGTGGCGAAGCCCTACCGCCTGCACGAGCTCGTGTCGCGCATGCGCGCCGTGCTCCGGCGCGCCCCGCGGACGGAACCCGACGGGGCCGCCCGCGCCGCCCCGGATCGGGTGCCGTCGTCCCAGCCCGATACGCCACAGCGCAACGTGCTCGAGGTCGGCGACGTCACGCTCGACCTCGACCGGCACGAGTGCACCGTGCGCGGCGAAGAAGTCGCCCTGCCCTTGAAGGAGTTCGAGCTTCTTGAGCAGCTGCTCCTCAGCGCGGGCCGTGTCCTCACCAGAGACACACTCATCTCGAGGGTGTGGGGCGCCGACTACGTCGGCGACACGAAGACGCTTGACGTTCACGTCAAGCGGTTGCGCGCCCACATCGAGGTCAACCCTTCGCAACCCAAGCTCATCACAACGATCCGCGGCCTCGGCTATCGCTTCGAGACGGCCCGCCGCCACTAGCCACGGTGGGAGCTGGCCCTGCGGTCGACGTCGCACCGGTCAGTGGTGAGGAACTGAGAGTTGACCGGCCCTGGCTCGTCATCGTCTGGAACGACCCGGTGAATCTCATGAGCTACGTCACCTACGTCTTCCAGAAGCTGTTCGGCTACTCCTTCGCCAAGGCCACCCGCCTGATGCTGGACGTCCATCGCAAGGGCCGAGCCGTCGTCGCTTCGGGTCCGCGCGAACGCGCCGAGCTCGACGTCGCCCGTCTCCACCGCCACGGTTTGTGGGCAACCCTCGAGCACCAGAGTTGAACACTCCCGAACCCCGGCCCGTCCTCGTACGGAATGGCGACGGGTTCGACCTGGCGCTCTCCCCCGACGAGCGCGCCCTGCTCGCGACGATCCCGACCCAGCTCGCAGGAGCTCTCGGACGCGTCGGCGGCGCCGACGAAGATCTACCCGAGGCTCTGCGCCGACTGTTCCCCGCGGCCTACCCGACAGATCCGGCGGCCGAGGCGAGCTATGTGAGCCTCGTGCGCGCCGACCTCGTCGAACATCACCGAGAGGCGCTCGAGATCCTCGCCACGACGGCTTCGGCAACGCACCTCAGCGACGATCAGCTCGGGGCGTGGCTCGCCGCGCTGAACGACCTGCGGATTGTGATCGGCGCGTCACTCGGGGTCACCGAGGAGATGACCGAGCCGGACGAGGCCGACCCGAGATACTCGGACTGGCTCTGCTACGACTACCTCACGTACCTCGAGTCACTGGTCGTCGACTCGCTCGCCGGGCTGCTGCCCCCAACGGCTCCGACGGCCGACGATGCGACCCCCGACGATCCCTGGGGCGACCCCCCGGGCGGCCTGCGCTGGGACGGCACGCCGCAACGACCGGACCCGTGACGCGGCTGCGAGGCGCACTGGTAATCTCCGCACGCCCGCAAGGACCGGCCCCCATCGTCCAGCGGCCGAGGACATCGCCCTTTCAAGGCGGAAACACGGGTTCGAATCCCGTTGGGGGTGCCAGGGCGTCGAACCATCCGTGCGGCGAGACCGAGGGAATCCCACGCCAGGTCGAACGAGTTCGATTCGTCGGCGGCGACGATGCCTCAATCGCTCACCGCGAACGGGTCGGTCAAGCCCCCCTGAGCGGCAAATCCTCGCCGTCGGTCTGATCGGAGGAATCCCGCACAGGTAATGGTCCCGCAGGGGCCGGATCGGCACCGTCCGCTGGTGGCGCGGCCGGGCTGAATCGCGCGACCGCCGCGAGTCCGATGATGCCGAGGCCGGAGGCGATCCCGCCGACCCAGTCGACCAGCGTCGTCCCGTAGGTCAGGACGACATCATAGGAATGGGGTACGACGACCATGAGGTTCGGCGTCGCCTCATAGGGCCCGGAGGCACCTGAGGCTGTCCATTTTGGGAAGTAGGGCACCTTCACGAGGACGGGGACGCCGAGGCGGCCGACTCGGAAGCTGATGGTCGAATCGGTGTAGACGATGTGCGACACGGTCGTCGGCGGGACCCGCCGTGACGCCGCGGGGAGCAGGAGCGTGCCGGGCTTGGCGTGGGGCCAGGAGGCCGGACCGTCCCCGACGATCGGCACTGGCCAGTAGCGCGGGTTCTGGTACCAGGTGATGGCCGTCGTCCACTGCCACTGCGCCTTTGTGAGGCCATTCTCGACAACGGGTTCGTAACGGAGCGGCGTGACGAGTGCCGAGTCACGGATGAGGTAGAGAACCCAGCGCAGGTTTGGAGAGGACTGGAACTCGACAACGGCCGGTGACTCAGGCGTCGAGGCGACCTCCACGAGCGCCGGGTCGCGTGCCGCGGCTGCCTCGACCGCCGGCGATTCAGCGAGGAAGTACTTCACGCCGGTGAGCTGGAGGTGCCGGATCCCGTCGGCGACGTCAAGGGAGCGGTACGGGAGTCCGACGACGGGGTTCGAGGGCTGGAGCGACAACTCGGCTTGGTCGAGGAAGTGGAAGTGGTTCGATGTCGACGACTCGTAGATCGAGCCTTCGGCAGTGTCGATGCAACCGTTCGTCCAGAGCGGGAAAGACATCGGCACGAGCGGCGACCCGAGCACGCTCAGGGCGAGTGGCGCGTTTTCGTAGTCGAGTCGTCCGCAACCATGGACCGCCGCGGCCCGCTCGAGCATCGCGACGACGCGGCGGAACTCCGGCCAACCAGGTTTGGCCTGGTAACCGGAATAGGTCGACTCCGCCCAGCTACCGACGGGGTTCTGATGGCCATAAGGCGGCGTGTAAAACGAAAGAGCTCCCAGCCAGCCGGCGGTGAGCCCAATGGTCGTCACCGCGCCGACGACGCCGGTAAGCGCCGCATTCAGCTGTTCGCGGCCTATAGCCAAGAAGGCGGTGCGCCCGAGCTCCCCGACGGCGTAGGCGGCGAGCAGGGCTGTCGTCAGGAACCAGAACGGCAGCCAACGACCGTTGTAGACGAGTTCCGACGGGAGCCAGCAGAACGCGGCGACGCTCGCCCCGGCCATCGCCGCGAGGGCGAGCGCGATCCGCTGACGCCGCCAGACGGCGACCAGAAGCCCGACCGCAGCGAACCACTGCACCGCCTGTTCGCCGTTGGCCGGGAAAAGCTGGGCGAAGACACCACCGGCCCTCGCAAGGTTCATCGACGAGGAGTAGTCGAGGTAGGCGACGAGCGGTAACAACCAGAACGCCGCGACGAGAGCACCGAGCACGCCGACGATAACGAGGGTTCTTATTCCGCGCCGTTCCCAGCGGGCGACGGTGATGATCGCTGCTGCCCCGCCAGCAAAGAGACCCGGGACGATATGGCACAGCAGCGTCAGGGCGAAAACCAGGGCCGCGAGCCAGCGGTAACGGCCGGTCCGCAGGGAGTAGGTGAAGACGCCGAGGAACAGGAGGGCGAGGGTGAGGGCGAGGCTGAACGAGAACTCCCCGGAGAGCGTCGAGGCGATCGTGCCGCCGTCTGTATTCCAGGTGTAATTGAAGGTCGGGGACGGAGTGGCGAAGTTGAAAAGGAACGGCACGGCCGCGGCGGACATGAGAGCGGGCACGGGACGAGAAAAGCTGGCGAGGCGACCGAAGGCCCACGCTGCGAGCGGCAGGAACACGGTGCCGAGGACCGTGACGATCTTGAAGGCGACCGCGTAGGAGGTGACCAGCGAGATGGCGGCGGCGAACACGGCTGGGAGCGGGAAGTAGAAGACATAGAGGGGAAAGCCGCCGAACCACTGCGGATCCCAGCCGGCCAGCAGGCCGTGCGCGAGCAGTTGGTGGATGAAGTAGTTGACGGCGACGACGTACCCCGCATTGTCCCCGCCGACGTCCATGTTCGGCCCGAAGAGGAGTCCAGGATGCAACTGGGCGACGACAAAAACCGTCGCGCCGGCGACGACGACGAACGTCGCGATCGAGGCGGGATCGAGCAGGATCCGCAGTCGCGCGATGCGCCCACGGTCGGACGAAGGTGCCGACCAGCCGGTCCGTTCGAGACCCGCTCCGGGCAGGGTCTGCACGGGCGAGATCTTACCGATGCGCCTTAACCGAACACGGGCCTCGACGGATTCCAGCGGCTTGGTGGGCGGAGAGGCCGATCTGCTCAGGCAGTGCCGACAATCCTGGTCCGGAGTAGGACGCGGTGACCGCGCCGAGCGCGGAGAGGTCGCCGACTGTGCAAACAACCTTGAAGCCATGTTTCAAGGCGGTTCCGATCAAACATGGTCGAGGCTGCCAGGTGCCGACCCAGGATCCTCTCGGGTACGCCGTGTAGACAACGAACCCGTGAGCGGCCGACAGTACTGGTGACGCGTCTCGGCTAACCGATTATGTCCTCGCGGCCATCCCGAACGATCGTCTTTCGGCGTACGAAACGCGGCAGTGAGCGGAAATCAGGTGGGGTGGCCTGCGCACGATTGCCGGCCGACCTCGACCGTCTGGTCACGGTTCTCGTCGATATCGACCGCGTCCTCGACCGGTGAAGCGCGAGGGGGGGTGTTCGGTTTCATCATCGCCGCATCAGTGCTCGCGGCCCTTGGACGCGTCGTTCGGATCGTGGTCGTGGCGTGCGGGAACGCTCAAGCGCGCTTGGATCGCATCACCGGGTCGGCGCGGGAGCGAATCTCCTCGGCACCCGCCTTCCCGCGGACAGGCCGGATGGCGGTACTCGTCATGGCCTCAGCGGCGGTTCTGTTCGCGTTTGGCACTTCGGCCAGTCGCTCCGTGACGCCGTCGGTCACCACGGCGTCGACGTCACCGACCCCTACGTCGCGAACTCCGTCGCCGGCAGCGTCACACCGATCGACCCACAACGGGCAGACCCGGCAAGCCGAACCCTGTCGGGTCGGGACCGCTCGCGATCGCTCGTCTCGGGTGGGACGACTGCCCGCGCCTACCTATGAAGCGGGCGAATCCTGGTCCACGCTGCGTTGAATTCCCTGTTCGCACTTTGGCCTAGGATCAGCGGGCGTTCCCGCTCGCCGTTGGTGTACCGCCAAGGTGATCCGAGGAGCGGCGAACGAGGACCTGTGGTGCAGCCTGGAGTGCACGCTGGCCTGTCAAGCCGGAGGTCGCGGGTTCAAATCCCGTCAGGTCCGCTGAATCATCCCAGGTCAACGACCTGGAGCGTGTGATAAGCAGAGCGTCTAAACGCCGGATGCCGGCGGATTGTCAGCGCGCGGACCGAGCCGGCGTGTGCAACTCCGGTTCATCCTTGACACCGTGGCTCCGGTAGCTGGCTGACACTTGTAGGACGCGGGTCCGGCACCTGGGCGACAGTGACTCCGGTACCTGCCTGACACTTTCGCTTCCTCGAGATCCACCACTTCAGGTCCGCCACCTCCTTCACTTGTTCGAGTTCGTCTCGGCAGACCGGAGGAGGCCCTTCGTGCTCGTGGAGCTCGGTGTGATGGAACAGCGCCTGCAGGCGATGAAGGAGGTTCTCGACGGCGCGAGCGTCACTGACGTCGCCCGCCGCAACAAGGTGGCTCGTCAGACCGCGCACGACTGGCTGCGGCGCTACGCGGCGCACGGTCTCGCCGGCCTCATCGACACAACTGTCGATGATCACCCCTGCCTGCTTGGCGGCGGGATAGCCGGGGACCAGGCCAGCGACAATCTCGGCGAAGCGGGCCATCGCGACGAAGTGATCTGACGGCGATTCGCGGAGGACAGGGCTTCCAGTTCGGAGACCATGTCCGGCAGTTCACGGCTCAGCTGGTCGAGCGCGATCACGCCCTTGCTTCTGCGCATCGGCAGGAACCGGCACCCTTCGCCGCCACTCAGCGGGGGCGCAGCTCCACGAGGCAGGCCGAGGGTACGCGCGACAGTTCGACGGTGAGCTCTCCGAGCGCGTGAGACCAGCGCACAGCCGCGCCGTCAAGTACAGGGTAGAGCAGCTCGCTGGCCACGTGCGTATTGCGCAGGTGCGACACCGGCAGCACCATCCGCTCCGGGCTCGTCCGCTCGTCGGACGGCGACCCGCCGGCGAAGTGCCCGCGCCGCCAGGCCAACACGTAGGTCGCCTCCGGGGCGCGCATGCCGAGCGCGAGCCAGGCATCGGTCCAGCGCGGCAGGCCGAGCGGCCAGAACGGCACGGCGCGCGCGAGCGCGGACCGGATCCGTTTGTAGACCTCGAGCGCCGCGGCGACGAGCGCCAGCTGCAACCCGCTCATCTTGTCGAGGTGGCCGGAAAGGTGGACGCGACCGAGGAGGGCGTTGCAAAGGGCGAAGGCGATCTCGTCGTCGCTCCACTCCGGCTGGGGGTAAGCCCAGCTGGCCGCCTGCTCGGGCGTGATCGCCATCGGCGCGGCGACTGAGATCGGCGCGTAGCGCAGGAAGTCCTGCTGGTCGCTCGTCGATTGCAACTGCAGGCGCGACAGCATGGCGAAGTCGGCGCGCATGGCTCCCGAGGCGCAGTTCTCGATCACGAGGCCGGGGTACCGGTCGAGGATCGCGTCGAGCCAGTCGAGCAACGCCCGGTTGTGCCCGAGCAGCCCGACTCCCTCGGTCACGCCGCCAGCGTCGGTCCCCGGCCCGACGTCGAGGTTGTAGTCGAGCTTCAGGTAGCCAACCCCGAGGTCGGCGACGAGGAAGTCCACCACCTCGTCGAGGTGTCGGCGCGCCGCCGGGTGGCGGAGGTCGAGGTGGTAGCGGCCCTGTTCGACCACGCGTTCGCCGCTGCGCACGAAGAACGCCTCCTCGGGAAGCGAGCTCGCTACGGCGCTGTGCGCGCCGACCACCTCGGGCTCGAGCCACAGCCCGGGGACCATTCCGTGGGCGCGGATGGCGTCGAGCACCTCGACAATGCCGTTCGGGAAACGGCTAGCCGACGGCCGCCAAGCACCGACGGTCTCCCACCACGACTGCCCGAGCTCCGCGTACCACCCGGAGTCGATGCAGAACACCTCAGCCCCGACGCTCGACGCGGCGGAGACGAGAGGCAGTAAGCGGTCCGTGGTCGGGTCGCCCATCAAGGTGTTCATGTAGTCGTTGAAGATCACGGGGAGGCGCTTGTGGTCGGGATGCGCGCGTCGCGCCACCCGCCGGTACCGCGTCAGCCGTGCGACGGCGCCCTCGAGCCCGTCTCCGCTCAGGGCGACCGCCACCGGGACCGTCTCGAACGACTCACCCGGTTCGAGCACGAGGCGCCAGTGGTGTTCGGCGTCGGTCGGGCCGAGCAGGGCGACGTAGCCGCGGGGCGTGCAGTCGGCGCGTGCCTGATGGCCCGTGTGTTCGCCGCTTGTCGAGCTGTGCTCGCCGACCTGCCAGTGCCAGGCGCCGTTGTGCTCGATCTGCCACAGCCAGGCGTGGCCGGTCCGCCGGTTCACCGCCGCGCCCATCGGCAGGAAGCCGCCAGAGGACCAGCTGCCCTCGCTCGTCAGCCCGAACATCGCCCGCGAATCGCCCCCGTGCACGCGACGGTTGAGGTCCGGCACGGCGTCCCGAAAGAGTCGGTGCTGCCAGCGGCCCTCGCCGAGCCAGTCGCTCTCCGCCCACCACAGGTCGACCTCGCCGAGCGCCCCCGCCGGACCTTCGATGCCGGACGCGACAAGGGAGGTCACCGACTCGACGCTCACCGCCGCGCGACCGGCGTTTCTCAGCCTGGTCATCGCCCGCAGCGTCCCGCCCCCGACAAGGACCCGGTACGAGCACTCAGCACGTAACGACGTCTCGGGATCCTCGAGCAGCACGCGCAGCTCCCGCCACGGGCCCTCCTCGCGCTGCTCGTGGCCCAGGTAGCGCATCCGGCCGCCAGTCGCCGACTCGACATAGCGCCGGCCCGTGCGTGCCCGGCCGCTACCCGTCGTCACGACGTCGATCAGGGGGAGGCCCGCGGCGACGCCGACCGGTTCCAGCTCGGCCCAGCCGGGTCGATCGCCCGGCGCTCGGTCGCCCGACGCGGCGGCGAGGCGGGCGAGACGGGCGACACCGTCGGAGCCGACCTCGACGCGCAACTCGAGGGCGTCGTCGTTGAGCGCGATCACGCGTGCGGGAGGTGCCATGCGCCGCCGCGTCATCTCAGCTTCCTTGCAACCGGTCGAGGCCGCTGCGGCGCACCCCGAGATCGGCGGTCGACCTGACGAGACACAACAGGCCGAGCGGCACTCCAATCAGCGCCAGCGCCGGGTTGAGCAGCAGCAGCAACACCGCCGCCGCGAACTCCCCTACGAACAGGGGGCCGGTGAGCAGAACGTTCCGTACCGCCAGTTGCACCGACAAGTACCAGAGGTCGGTTGGTGCTAGGAGAGGAAGACGCGCCCCGAGCAGGAGGACGTAGCCGATGCTGGCGAGCGCGCCGAGCAGCGCGGCGACGCCGAAACCGAGGCTCACCCAGTTGCCAGCCGTGCCGCCACGGAAGAAGAAGTGCACCTCTTCGACGGCGATCGCCGCCACCACGAAGGGCATGCCGGCACTGAGCGTCGCGCGCAGCGGCGGGCGCGACCGCAAAGCGGCGACGAATTCCCGCACGACACGGTCCTCCCCCGCCGCCCGCCACCGCTCGAGGCTGACCGTGGCGGCCTGGCAGGCGAGGGGCACCGTGACGACCGGCAGGCAGGCCACCACGAGCACGAGATTGAGCTCGAGGAAGTTGAACACGGCGCGCAGCGCCGCCACGATCCTCTTCATCGCGGCCGCGGGCGGACCTGACGCCCGGACTACGTCTTCCCGGAGCGAAGCCGACCTCATCCCTTGAGCCCCGTGCCCTGGATGGCGATGCCCCGGATGAAAGTGCGCTGCGTCAAGAAGAACAGGATGATGATCGGCGCCGTGGCCGCCGACGCGGCCGCCATCACCCAGGGCCAGTTGGTCGTATAGGTGCCGAGGATCAAGTTCAGTCCCATTGAAAGCGGGTACCAAACCTGGTTGTTGATGTAGATGAGCGGGCCGATGAAGTCGTTCCAGCAGTAGATGAACTGGAAGAGGATGACCGTCGCCAGCGCGGGCTTCGCCATCGGCATGATGATCCGGCCATAGATCGTCAGCTCGTTCGCCCCGTCCACCCTGGCGGCGTCGGAAAGCTCCTCCGGGATCGTCATGAAGAACTGGCGCAGCAGAAAGGTGCTGAAGACCGAGCTGCCGAGGAAGGTCGGGACCATCAGCGGCAGGTACCAGCCCACCATGTGGAACTGCTTGTACATGGTGAAGAGCGGGATAAGCGTGGCGAAGAAGGGGATAAGCAGCGTGCTGACCATCACCTGGAACAGGACGTCGCGCCCCCGCCAGCGAAGGCGTGAGAAGCCGTATGCGACCAGGCTGCTCGAGAAACACACCCCGACGATGGTCACCCCGGCGTACATCAGCGTGTTCAACACGAATCGCCAGAAAGGCACGGCCGAGAGCATTTCGGGGTAGTTGCGCCAGACGAAGGGGTGCGGCCACCAGAGCGGCGGCGAGGCGAGCGACTGCGGGTCGGTCTTCAACGAGGTGAGGACCATCCAAAAGATCGGGAAACCGAGCAGCACGCTGACGACGATCAGCACCGCGTGCTTGCTGGCGCTGCGCCCCGCGGCGCGCGTCGACCAATTCCTATTCGTTCTCCTATTCGTTCGCATAGTAGACCCAGCGCGCGGAGGAGCGGAACAGGACCACCATGATGCCGGCGCTGATCACGAACAAGAAGAACGCCATCGCCGACGAGTAGCCGAGCTTGAGGTACACGAAGGCCTGCTCGTAGAGGTACTGCACGTAGAACCATGTCGAGGTGCCGGGTCCGCCGATGTCGTTGGCCTCGATCACCTGCGCCTGCGTGAAGTACGAGATGCACAGCACGAGTTGCAGGATGACGTTGAAGAAGATGACAGGGCTGATCATCGGCAGAGTGATGGAGCGCAACCGCCGCCACGAGCCAGCTCCGTCGAGCGAGGCGGCTTCGTACATCTCCTTCGGCACCCCTTGCAGTCCCGCCAGGTAGATCACCATCGGCTGACCAAGTCCCCACAGTCCAAGCAGGATGAACGACGGCTTGGACCAGGCCACCGAGAAAAACCAGTCCGGGGACGGCAGGTGCGCGTCGGTAAGGAGGTCGTTGACGATCCCCGTGGCCGGGTTGAACAGCCAGACGAAGATCATGCACGAGGCGACCATCGGCACGATCGAGGGGATGTAGAAGATCGTCCGGTAGATTGCCCGGCCCCTCACATTCATATTGAGCAGCAGCGCGAGGCCGAGCGCGGCGACCGTAGACAGGGGCAGTTCAATCACCGTGTAGTAGAAGGTGTTGAACAGCGACGTCTTGAACAACGAGTCGTGGAACAGGCTCACGTAATTGGCGAATCCGATCCAGTGCGCGGCGCCGACGCCGTTGAAGTTCGTGAAGCTGTAGTAGACGGTGGCGAAAAAGGGATAGGCAAAAAAGAGGAGGAAGCCGATAATCCACGGGCTGACGAAGATTAGACCAAGCCGCATCGCCCGCCGCTGCGGAGAACGTCGCCGGCGCTGGGGCGCTGCGCCCGGAACATCGGCGCGCGACATCGTCGCCTCCCGCGTGAAAGCCCGCATATCAGCAGTCTGCTCCTCCGCCGGCCCGCACACGCAATTGGGGGCAGCCGGTCGCGAAACCGGGCTGCCCCCAACGTGCGGGATGATCGCTTCTAGCTCGAAGCGTTCGCCTGTGTGTCGATGTACTTGAGCGCCTGCATCGGCGTCATGATCTTCTGCAGCACGTTAGCTGTCGCGGTGTTCTCCGCGGTGAACAGCTGCGCCTGCGTCGCGGTGAGGACCGGCGCCGCGCTGTACTTGCTGGTCATCTCGGGCAGGAAGCCCGACAGCCAGGAATTGCTCTTTATCCACTTCTCGTACGGCGCGGTCTTGGTCACCGAGGGGCCGGCGGGCACCCAACCGCCCACTGGGTCGATCGAGCCAACAAAGCTCTCGTTGTTGTAGCCGGCGAGCCACGTGATGAACTCGAAGGCCTGAGCCGCGTGCGCGCCCTTGGGGATGATGTTGAAGTTGCCCTGGCCAAGCGTGCTCGGTCCGCCAACGATGCCGGGGAAGGCCATAACGCCAAAGTGACCCTCGAGGTCGGGGTTGGAGACCGGGACGTTCTGCGCTCCCACCCACGGCCCCGACAGCTCGAAGCCGGACTTGCCGTTCGTCCAGATGTCCGTCTGACCGCCGGCCACCGAGCCGAGAGCCGTCTGCAGCGCCATCACCTGGGCGTAGGAATACTTGTCATAGCTGGCGATCCACTTCATCTCCTTCACGGCGCCCGGGCAGCTCTCGAAGTCATACTTACCGGCCGCGTTGATGCAGTTCGTGGCGCCAAAGAAGGTCGTGTAGAACTGGAAGCCGTTCCCGTCCGTGTCCGGGTAGAAGCCCATTGTCACGATCTTTTTGCCGCTGTAAGTCCACATCTTGGCCTGGTCGGCGTCGAACTGGGCGAGGGTCTTCGGCAGGTGCTTGATGCCGAACTCGGTGAGCAGGGCCTTGTTGTAGTACAGGGCCCAGGAGTTCAGCGACATCGGGATGGCGTAGAGCCCTCCGTCGTAGGTGCCGGCCTGGACGGCGATGGGATACTCCCAGGCCTCGAAGCCGGCGTAGGCGCCGGTGAGGAACTGGTTCATGTTCACGAGGTCGCCATCAGCGGCGAAGGAGCCGATCTCGGGCCACCACTCGGTGAAGACATCGGGCGGATCCCCTGCCGCGATACTCGAGAGCAGCTTGGCCGTGCTCGTCGTCGAGTCACTCGGGATGTTCGTCTCGGTCACGTGGATGTCGGGATGCGTCGCGTTGAACTCGGTCACCATCTTGTTGAGCAGCGTCAGCGTCGTGCCGGACCACATCGTCCACCACGTGAGATTGACCACCGTCTGGTGCTTGTGGACCCTCGGCGAACTCGTCGTTCCAGCGCTGGCGGCGCCCGTCGCGCCGACGCTGATCACGCCGAGGAGGACCACCCCGGCGAGCACGACGGCAAACTTGGACCTGATGCGCCTTTTCCAGGCGTCGTGGATGCCTCCACTATCGTTCATGCTTGTTGCTCCTTTTGTGTGTGGGGTAGTGCTTACCCCTCCGTTGGTCATTCGCCTACAGATTCGGTTGCCGTACGAAAACCCGCGACCCGCTTGCCGTTGCGCGGAGCCGGCGAGCGGGCGGGGGTCTTCCTCGCGGGCGCGCGGGGTCGGCTGCCCGGCGACGGGCCGGCGCTCTCGCGCACGACAAGCTCGGCTCGGGGCGACTCGATCACGTCGCTGGAACCGGTCGGCTCGATCACGGCGAGCAGCTTGGCAAAGCACGCCTTGCCGAGCGTCTTGAAGTCCTGGCGGACCGTCGTGAGCGCCGGAATGTGAAACGCCGAGGCGGGCATATCGTCGAAACCAACAACGCTGACATCCCGAGGAATCGCACGCCCCGCTTGGTGCAATGCACGCATGACACCGAATGCGAGTTCATCATTACCGCAGAGCACCGCCGTCACTTTCGGATTCCGTGCGAGGTCGCGGGCCACTTCGCAACCCGACTGGGGGTCCCACCCGGCTTGCACCGGTTCGGGCACGGGGACACCTGAGGCTTTGAGGGCGTCGCGCCACCCCAGCGTCCGCTGCGCAACACGCCTAGAGGTTGGAATTGCAACGTAATGCACGGTCGTGTGCCCCAGGCCCAACAAGAACTTGGTGGCATCACCCGCAGCCTTGCGGTCGTCGATCCACACCCAAGCCTTTCCCAGCGCCTCGTCACCGGATGGCGTTTCCACCATCGCTGCCACCGGGACATCCGGCGGCACGGCGTTGAGGGCCGCGATGCCTGGCGCGTCGTAAGCGATGATGATGAGCGCGCCCGCCGGCTCGATGGCCCGCTCCACCGCGTCCCGCACATCCGCCGGAGTACCCGACTCCACAACTCGGACACCCATAGCGAAACCAGCCGTGCGTGTTGCCTCCTCGATACCCTCCAGCGCCGCTGCGAAGCCGTACTGGCGCGTATTGGAGGTCAGCACGGTGACCGACTGAACGGGACCGCCGGCCAGGGCTCGCGCCGCTCGGTTCGGGCGGTAACCGAGTCGTGCGATCGTGTCGAGAACCGCCGCACGAGTCGACGGCTTGACCCTGTGGCTGTCGTTGATTACGCGCGAGATCGTCTGACGAGAGACTCCCGCAGCGCTGGCGACGTCGCGAATGCTCACTGAGGGCGCTCGGTCGCTTACTCGGGGTACCTGACCCACCCGTTCGCCACCCTTCCGGTCCTATCGGAGGTTGTGTGACCGGTCACACCGCTCGCTATTGTGACCGGTCACACAGACGCTGTCAACCCCCAGCAAGTGGGGACTAGCGCACGTTCGGTTGAGCTGGACACCGATAGGTCGAGAATCAAGATTCCGCTCATGAAGACACCCAGCGACGTCAACGGGGACTTCGGTTCCAAACCTCACCGGTCAGCAAGCAAGGACATGGACGTGGTGCTTCGTCTGACTTCAGGCGCGGCGCGCTGCACGGTCGGGCGCCGACAAGAACCGCGTACCGCGCCTCATGCGCCTTGCGGCCATGTAACCGTCGCCACGCACCTGCAAGCGCTGCCAACAAGGGACCGACAGCACCGCGATCGTTACCACGATGCCGAACCTGCACCGGGGATCGCACGCCACAACCGCCGGGACACGGAGTGGCGGCTGAACGTGAACCATCGCCCGTCTCGACCACTGCGGCAACAAGGCTTCGGCGCACATCGCCAGCTCCGGCATCCGCTTCGACGCGCTCCAGCCCTTCTACGATGTTTCCATCAATGGCGTTGGCTCTCTGTCGCGAATGTCGCGCGAGCGATCAAGTCCCGCCGCGGCCGGAAGCCGATGTCGGGTGCGGCACGGCCCGAGATCGATCATCTGGCTCGGCATCATCAATTGACGACGTCTCGGTCGCCGAGCCGCCGGGCGACACCGTGGTCAGGCGCATTATGCGCACGCTGTAAAAGCAGTGCTTGTACTCGCATCTCTTCGAGGACGTCGACGAACTGCGCCGGGGGCTCACCCCGTGCGTCGAGACCTGCAACAACGAGCGGCTCATGGAGAGCAACGACAACCGCACTCCTCGAACGACGTCCAGCGACGCAATGGCCGCAAAGGCGACGTGATAGTCATCGAATCCGCCAAGAAACCGGGGCCGCACGAGTGAAATTGGCGGCCGTGCCCGAGGAGGATGCACGTGGCTGGCTCTAGGACATCGTCCCGGCTGGAGATTGACTGGTCGGACAGCGGGCTCGAGATGATGATCGATGTCGACGAAGAGGGAATCGCGCGACTGACCCGTCTCGTGCCGCTAACGGCTGGAGACGACCCGAAGACCAACAGAGACCGACAAGAGTCGGCAATACGGGGACAGCGGACGGCTGGCTTGCCCTTGGTGGATGTCGTCGCGTCCAGTAGTGGCCGAGCGTTATCAGCAAGGCGATACGCCCAGTCCGTCGTAGGAGGTCGCCTCCGCTATCTCGGTCATGAGGAAAGCGCGCAGGCCCCCTGGCGCGATCTCCGGGTCAACCTGGAGGACCCGAGCACGGGGCTCACGGCCGAGGTCATCTACACCGTGCTCGAGGGCAGCGGGGTCCTGCGCTCTCGGGTCCGCCTCACCAACGGCGGTCGCGTTCCCGTGACTCTCGAATCCGTGACCTCATTTCTCGGCTCGGGACTCGCCGAACCGGTGGATAGCCTGGACGATGTTGACCTCCTCTGGGCGGAGAACGACTGGCTCGCTGAGGACCGTTGGCAGGTTCGCGCGCTGCGCGACGCTTTGCCTGATCTCAACCGCGCAGTCCACGAGCACGATTCCCGGGGCCGGTTCGGCGTGACGAGCGCCGGGAGTTGGTCATCGGGAACCTACCTGCCCATGGGCGCTGTCATCAATCGCCGCACAGGTAACTGCTGGGTGTGGCAGATCGAGCACAACGGCGGCTGGCACTGGCAGGTGGGCGAACACACAACTCGCGCCGAGACCTCGAAACACTCTGATCCCGGGTCGACGCATGCCTATCTCGCGTTGCTCGGCCCCACCGACTTAGAGCACCACTGGCACCTTGTTCTCAAGCCGGGAGAATCCTTCGAGACCGTCCCCGTCGCGATCGCCCTCAGCAACGACGGTTTCCAAGGAGCCGTGGCCCGCCTCACCAATTACCGCCGGGCCATGCGGCGACCGCACGAGGATCACCAAATCCTTCCGGTCATTTTCAACGATTACCTCAACACCCTGATGGGCAATCCGACGACAGATCGACTCCTGCCACTAATCCGTACTGCTGCCAAAGTCGGCGCCGAGTACTTCTGCATCGACTCCGGCTGGTACAGCGAAATCGGCGACACCTGGTGGGACACCGTCGGCGTGTGGCAGCCCTCGCACACGAGATTCCCGAACGGTCTCACCGAAGTACTCGATCTCATCACCGCCGAGGGCATGGTCCCCGGACTCTGGCTCGAACCGGAGGTCGTCGGAGTACGAAGTCCCATCGTGGACGAACTCCCGGCTGAGGCGTTCTTCAGCCGCGCCGGGGTCCGCGTGGTCGAACAGGAGAGGTATCACCTTGACTTCTCCCACCCCGCGACCGTGAAGCACCTCGACGAAGTGGTCGACTTCCTTGTCGAAGATCTCGGCATCGGATATCTCAAGATGGACTACAACATCAACGTCGGGCCCGGTACCGACAATGGGAACGTGAGCGCGGGTGTCGGAATGTTGGTGCACAACCGTGCCTATCTCAACTGGATCGACGGGATCCTTGATCGCTACCCCAACCTCGTCCTGGAGAACTGTTCCTCCGGAGGCATGCGTACTGACTATGCGCTGCTGTCGCGTTTCCAGCTGCAGTCCACGAGCGATCAATCAGATTTCTTGCGCTATCCGGCCATCGCGGCGGCTGCTCCGACCGCCATCGCGCCTGAGCAAGCTGGCATCTGGGCCAGCCCTCAGCCGGAGTGGAGTGACGATGAGATCACCTTCGCGCTTTCCAGCGCACTGCTCTGCCGCCTCCACCTCTCAGGACATATCGACCGGATGAGCGACTCTCAACAACAGCTTGTGGCAGACGCGATCAGCGCCTACAAGCTGATCAGGCCCGACCTGGCCACCGCGATCCCGTTCTGGCCACTGGGGCTTCCGGCGTGGGTCGATTCCTGGCTTGCCCTTGGGATGCGGGCCGAGTCGGTGACCTATGTCGTCGTTTGGCACCGCGAACCGATCGCGGGCGCGTCAGGGCGGACCGAGGGGGCCGACCACCACAGGATCGTGCTCCCCGTTGCACACCTGCGCCACAAGCAGATCCTCGCAGAGGTGTTGTACCCACCGGACCGTGACGGCGAGTTGGCGTGGAACGCGCCTCGCGGCGAGCTGATCGTGACGCTCCCGGACGTGCCGTCCGCCCGTCTCGTTAGGCTGGCCCCGGTTAGTAAACGCTGATCGAAAATCGGAGCACCTGACCATCCCTGGTCTTGCTCGACCCAGACCTCAGGCGTCTCGCCTGGAGCTGGGCGAGGAGACGGGAGGAAGGTGCACACCGACATGGAGATGTGTACAGAGATCCGGCGCAAGGCCCTCGTCGAGGGCGCGTCGAAACGCTCGATCCGAAGGGACTACCGGATCAGCGCCGAAGCGCTGGAGAAGATCCTCGCCCACCCCGAGCCGCCGGGCTATGCCAGAGCGTCCCACGCCGAAAACCCAAGCTCGGCAAGTTCCTTCCCGTAGTCGACGAGATCCTAGAAGCCGACCAGACCGCTCCGCCAAAGAGCGCCACACGGCCAAGCGCATCTATGAGCGGCTGCGCGACGAATACGGCTACACGGGGTGCTCCTCCCAGGTGAGAGCGGCCGTCGCCAGGTCCAAGCACTACGCCAAGGAGGTCTTCGTCCCCCTCTCGCACCCTCGCCGTCCAGGCCCAGTTCGACTTCGGCGAGGCGACGGTCGAGATCGCGGGCGTCGAGGTGAAGGCCGCGCTGGCGGTGATGACGCTTCCGTACTCGGACGCCCGTCGCGAGTGCCTCCGAGCCGTCGAGCACACAGAGGATCCCCCCCCCTCGTAGGAGAGGTCCCGGGCGACGAGGTCGGCGAGCAGGTCCTTCACGACCGTGGCGTTCTCGGTGTCGCCGTCCCACAGCCCCACGGGCACCTTCGTGCTGTCGGTCGTGACAACGAACGCCACGACGCAGCAGCACTTCGCAAAGACGATGCCGTCGATCATGAGCACGGCGACCTCGAGGCCGGAGAGGTCCTCGCCTAACAGCTCCGCGAGACGAGCGGCGGTAGCGCTGATGAACCAGCGAGAGACCGCGGCGCGCGAGTCGCCCCTGGCGACTATCTCGAGCTCCTCCCCGATCGGGTCCGAGACGAGGCAATGACGCCTCGTCGCCACGCCTGCGAGCATCCGCTCGAGGGCGATCTCGGTTCGGAGTTCAGCGGGTCAATCGCGAAAGCGCAGGTAGATGGGGACGCGGTTGATCGGGTCTTCCCCTACATCGTCACGTAGGTGAAGGTCAGGAGACCTCGGCCCCACTCCAGGTCGAGGTGTTGACCCCGAAGGCGGCGAGGATCTTCGTCTCAGTGCTGACGGTCGGTCAATGAGGTCGATGTGACGGCCCTCCAGCTCGAGGTGGTGACGCCGGAGGCGTCCGAGCTCGACCAGGGCCCGTCTCGGTGTCATGGTCTCCCGGGAACATCGGGTCCTTCACCCTTGCCCTCTCCAAGTCGTTCCCCATCACCGCTTCGATCACCGCGGCGATGGCATACAGGGCGATGTGGCCCCGGACTCGGTCCTCTGTCCGGTGGTAGACCGGGCGAACACGAAGCACGCGAAGAAGACCGAATAACCGCCTCCGTTGCCAGCGGAATGTCAGCGGACCTCCACCGACCGTCCCCCCACGACGCCACACGAGGCCCTAAGGCGGTCACTGCGAAACGCATGCTGACCTGCGGAAACCCAACGTGGTCCCACGAGGCCACACGAGCTGTGACAGCCTGTCAAGCTGGAGGTCGCGGGTTCATATCCCGTCAGGTCCGGCAAGGAGGCGCCAAATCGACCGGATTTTCCCGGGGGCGGCGCGCGTCGGGCACAATGGTCGAGCCAGCCGCGGCCGGCTTGGTCGAGTAGCTCAGTTGGCAGAGCGCGCGCCTGAAAAGCGCGAGGTCACCGGATCGACGCCGGTCTCGACCACGAACCGATCCTTCTTCACCGAGACGGCCCCCGGGTCGTCGGGACCGCAGTGCCCACCGCTTTGCACGCCCGATTCGCGATGACGAGACAACTCAGCAACCGTCCCATGCCCACGTACGCTCACGGAGCGGTGAGAACATTCCGTGCCGGGGAGGGCAGGGGAACCTCCGTCGGGTAGTCACCAGTAAGACAGGCCGAGCACAGCTCGTTGCCGGCGACGCCGATCGTCTCGAACAGCCCCTCCAACGAAAGGTAGGCGACGGAGTCCGCGCCGAGCTGGCCGGCGATCGCGGAGGGGTCCGAGAAGGCCGCGAGCAATTCCTCACGGACCGGGGTGTCGATCCCGTAGAAACAGGGCCAGCGGAACGGTGGTGACGAGATCCTCAGGTGGATCTCCCGCGCACCGGCCTCCCGCAGGACGCGCACGATCTGGCTCGTCGTCGTGCCGCGCACGATCGAGTCGTCGATGACGACGAGTCGCTTCCCCCCGACACTCTCCCGCAACGGGTTGAGCTTGCGCCGGACGCCGTCCGACCGGGCCTCGGCGGTCGGCGCGATGAACGTCCGACCGATGTAGCGGTTCTTCACCAGGCCCTGCCCGAACGGAATGCCGCTGTGCACGGCGAATCCCTCCGCGGCGGGGACCCCTGAGTCCGGCACGCCGATCACCAGGTCGGCCTCGACGGGTGACTCGATCGCGAGGCGCTCACCCATTCGGCGACGCGCGGCGTGGACCTCCCGGCCGTACAGCTCGGCGTCGGGCCGCGCGAAGTACACGAACTCGAAGACGCACAGCTTCGGCACGACGCGGGCGGGCGGGAACGGCCGCAGCGAGCGCACTCCGTCACGTCCGGCGATGACGAGTTCGCCGGGTTCGATCTCGCGTACGAAGGCCGCGCCCACCGTGGCGAGCGCCGGGCTTTCCGAGGCAACGACCCAGCCGTCGCCGTCCGAACCTCCGAGACGGCCGAGACACAGCGGCCGGAAGCCGTTCGGGTCGCGCACCGCGTAGAGCTGCAATGAGTCGATGAGACAGAGCGAGAACGCCCCTTCGAGCGCCGGTAGCACCGCACAAAGGGCCACTTCGAGCCCGTCCGCCGCCGAGTCCGCTCCCTCGGGGAACGCCCGGGCGAACAGCTCGGCGATGAGGTCGCTGTCCGACGGTGCGAAACCCGCGAGCATCCCCGCCTCGGACTCGAGGGCGGCGACGTTCGTGAGGTTCCCGTTGTGCCCGAGGGCGAAGCCCGCGTCGCCGTGGGAACGGTAGACAGGCTGGGCGTTGCGCCAGTTGCTTCCGCCCATCGTCGAGTAGCGGACGTGGCCGATCCCGAGATGCCCCTGCAGCGAGTTGAGCGAGCGCGGCGTGAACACCGACGTCACGAGACCCATGTCCTTCACGACGGTGATCGTCTGCCCGTCGCTCACCGCCATCCCGGCCGACTCCTGCCCCCGGTGCTGGAGCGAGAACAGTCCGTCGAAGACGAGCGGGGCGACCTCGACCCGAGGCGCGTACACGCCGAACACGCCGCAGGCCTCCCTCACTGCCGCCATTGTGCCATCCCGGCGGCGATGCCCCGATCGACCTTCCGGCTCTTAGCACCCCGCCGCCGCTACGTTTCTTGCGGTGATCGACCTGCATACGCACTCGACCTGGTCGGACGGGAGCGAGCCGCCCGGGCGTGTCGTCGAACTCGCCGCCGTGGCGGGATGCACCGCCGTGGCACTCACGGATCACGACGGTCTCTTCGGGCTCGTCGAGGCGCAGGCGGCGGCCGAGGCGGTCGGAATTCGGCTCGTCCCCGGCTGCGAGGTCTCGTGCACTTCGGAGGCCGGACCGACGCACCTTCTGTGCTACTTCGTCACCGACAGCCCGAATCCGCTCACCGACCTGCTCGAGCGTCTCCGCGCCGACCGGGAGGAGCGCAACGAGCGGATCCTCGAGCGTCTCGCCGGGCTCGGGATCGCGCTTTCCTATGACGAGGTCCGCGCCGAGGGACACGGGCCGGTCGTCGGTCGGCCGCACATCGCCGCCGCGCTCGTGCGGTCGGGCGCCGCGGGGTCGTTCGCCGAGGCGTTCAACCGTTACCTGGCGACCGGCGCGTCCGCCTTCGTCCCCCGGACCGCGGTCAATCCGGCGACAGTCATCCGGGACGCCCGCGCCTCCGGCGCGGTGACGGCCCTCGCCCACCCACCCTCATTAGGGCTTTCCCCGGACCGCCTCGACGCGCTCGTCGCGGGGCTCACGGCTGCGGGTCTTTCCGGTCTCGAAGCCCATTACGCCCGCTACGACGAGGCGACGCGCGTCCACCTAGCGCATCTCGCCGTTCGTCACGGTCTCGTAGCGACCGGCGGGTCGGACTTCCACGGGGCAAACCGTCCCGATATCGCCGTCGGCGTCGGCACCGGCGACCTCGAGGTCCCCGACGCCTGCCTCGACGAACTCGCCGCGCGCATCCCGTAGGAGGATGCCGCGTTCACCAGCAGTTCCGGTACGCGCCGCGAGCGGGCGGGCAGCACAGAGGGACCGGACGGAAGGCGGCCGTGCCCCCGCTACGCGGTCTTGTCGTAGTCCTCGCCCTCGGACACCGGGGGCTCGATGCCCCAACGGCGCATGCCCTCTTCCATCCGGGAAATCACGGTCTTTAGGACCGCGACCCGCGCGTAGTGCTTGCTCTCGGCCGGGATGAGATCCCAGGGCGCGTCGGCCTTGTCCGTCTTGTCGAGCATCTCCTCGACGGCCTCGACGTACTCGGTACGCTTCGAGCGATTGCGCCAGTCCTCGTCGGTCAGCTTCCAGCGCCGGAGCGGGTCGTCACGGCGGGCCTCGAAACGGCGCTTCTGCTCCCCGTCGGAGATGTGGAGCCAGATCTTGACGAGCGTCATACCCTCGTCGACGAGCCCGTGCTCAAAGTCGTTGATCTCGTCGTAGGCGCGCTGCCACACGTCCGGCTTCACGAGCTTCTCCACCCGCTCGACGAGCACTCGCCCATACCATGAGCGGTCGAAGACGCTCATCTCGCCCCACCCCGGCAGGCTGTCCCCGAAGCGCCATAGGAAGTGGTGCCGCTTCTCCTCGTCCGATGGCACACCGAACTCGGCGACGGAGACGTGGCGCGGGTCGATCCGCCCGACGAGCCGCTTGATCGCTCCACCCTTGCCCGAGGCGTCCCACCCCTCGAAGGCGACGCAGAGCGGCGGGCCGAGCTCGCCGGTGCCGAGCAGTCCGCCGCTTACGAGTCGAAGGTGGAGCAGGCGCAGCTGCAGCCGTTCGATCCTTTGTTCCGACTTCTCCCGCGTCATCGAGGCGGAGAGGTCGATCTCGTCAAGTCGTCCCATGGCCCCATTAGACCGCATCGGGACCGGTCCCGCGCGCCGGCGAACCGTCGCTCGTGTCCCTCAGGCGAGCCGTCGCCGCGCCGCCCAGCCCCGACCGATCGCGTAGCCGACCGCCCCTATTGCTCCCACGAAGAACCCGATCGGGAGTTCCGACGTGTACGAGAGGGCGATGGCGGACCACACGGTCACGAGGGCGAACACGACCGAGAGACCCATCGCCGTCAGCGGCTTGTTCGTGAACGAGCGGGCCGCGGCAGCGGGGCCGATGAGCAGGCTGAAGATGAGGAGCGTGCCCACCACAGGAACCGCCATCGTCGTGACGAGCGCGATCACGAGGAGGAACGCGAGCTCGATCCGCACTCCTTTGATGCCACGCGATTCCGCGAGGTCAGGCACCGCGGAGGAGAGAAGCAACGGGCGGTACAGGACAGCGATCGCCGTTAAACAGACCACCCCGATCGCCGCGGTCGGAGCCAGCTCGTTGCTGGCGACGCCGAGGACCTCGCCGAAGAGCAGCGAGAAGATCTCGGGCGCGTACTCCGTCGTCATCGAGAGAAATAGGGAACCGAGTCCCAGCATCACGACGATGGCGAGCGCCGTGGCGACGTCGTGCCGCGCTCGGCGGCCGAGGCTTGCGATCCCGATTGCCCCGAGAAGCGAGAAGACCCCGAGGCCGAGGATCGTGCTCGCGCCGACGAGGCTCGCCCCCGCAGCCCCCGCGAAGGCTCCGTTCGGGAGCGCATGGGCGGCGAACGAGGAGCCGCGCAGGACGGTGAAGAAACCGACGACCCCGGCCACGACGGCCACAATCGTCGAGGCCTCCCAGGCGTTGATCATGAACGGCGAGAACATCAGCGGACGCCCCGCTCGAGCGGGCGTCGAGCCGTCGCCCGGCGTCCCGTGAAGAGGCCCGCCGCCAGGTAGGAAACGAAGACCACCATGACGACGAAGAAGCTGACCGGCCACCCCCGGTGCGAGGACGTCCAGTAGTAGCTGTCGTAGGACAGGAGGATGCCGAGCCAGGTCGCGCCGACTCCGATGGCGGCGGCGGCCAAGATGGCGGACCCGGTTCGCTTGGTGAGCCGCAGGGCGGTGGCGGCGGGCCCGATGAGGAGGGCCGTCGAGAGGATCGCCCCGATGGTGATCGCGGAGAGCGACACGGCGAGTGCCAGGGCGACGAGGAACCCGATCCCGACGAATCGGAGCGAGACGCCTCGGGCCGCGGCAAGGTCGGCGCTGAGCGAACTGAGGAGGAGCGGGCGATACAAGACAAGCGTCACGCCGATCGCCAGCACGCTGAGGACCACGATGACCGGGACCATCGACGAGTTCAGGGTGAATATGGATCCGAACAGCACGTTGATCGTCGCGCCCGTCGTGCTCGTCGAGGTCGTGTCGAGATAGAGCAACAGCGCGGCGAGCCCGAGTGCCGCCCCGAGGACAATGCCCGTGGCGACGTCCCTGCCCCGGGGCCGGCGGATGCCGATCAGCTCCATCACGCCGCCCGCGACGAGGTTCATGGCGACGAACCCGTACAGCGGGTTGATCCCGACGAGGAACGCCGCCGAACCTCCGGCGGTCCCGATGTCGGCGAGGGAGTGACCGGCGAAGGACTGCCCGCGTACGACGGTGAAGATCCCGACGACGCCGGAGACGACGGCGGCGATCGCCCCGATGACGAGGGCGACCTGGACCGGGGCGCTGGAGAAGAACCCCGGTTCGATGACGGCCGAGCCGATGCCCGCCACGATCACGCTGGTGCCGCGCGCGATGGCGGCTCGGTGTGGTGGAGCCCCTCCTCCTCACGGCCGGCGACGACGAGGACCCTGTTGTGCACCCTGACGACGTCGACGTGGCGCCCGTAGAGCCGACTGAGCGATTCGGTGGTGACGACCTCGTCCGTGGTGCCGATCGCAATCCTGCCGCGTGCGATGTAGGCCACCCGGTCCATCACGGGCAGCAACGGGTTCATGCCGTGGGCGGCGAACAAGACGGTCACGTTCTGCTCTGCCGCGACGCGAGCGACAAGATTCACGACCTCCTGCTCGCTCCTGATGTCGAGATTCGCCAGTGGCTCGTCGAGCAGGAGGAGCTTCGGGCGGCTGATGAGGGCGTGGGCGATCATGATGCGTTGCTGCTCGCCACCGGAGAGGTTGCCGACCCGGGTGCCTGCGAAACGGGTCGCGTCCACGGCGGCGAGCATCTCGTCGATGAGGGCGTTGCGCTTCGCCGTCGGCCGGGGGATCCCGAAGCGGTGCCCGTCGATCCCGAGGCCGACGAGATCCCGGGCCCGGATGGGCATGTCGGGATCGAGCCCGATCTTCTGCGGGACGTAGCCGATGAGTGGGTTGCGACCCGATCGGGCTCTCCCCGCCACCCGGACGGTACCGGACGTCGGGGCGACGAGTCCGAGGATCACCCGCAACAATGTCGTCTTGCCGGCGCCATTCGACCCGATCAGCCCGATGAACTCACCGGCGGCGCATCGGAAGCTGACATCACGGAGGATCTCGCGACCCGCCAGCGAGACACTGAGATTGTCGACCGCGAGGATCTCGGTCGAGCTTCCCTCGGCTGTGTCCGTCATGACTACAGATGGGTCGTCGACGCGTGGTCGGCCACGGCCTTCGTCAACGCCGTGACCTCGGCGAGCATCCACGACTGGTAGTCGTAGCCGGGCACCGGCATCGTCTCGTACACTCCGATGACCGGAATGCCGGCGTTGTGGGCGTCGGTGATGAAGCTTTCGGTGAGTGAATCCGTCACCTGCTGGTTGTAGACGAAGACCTTGACCTTGTGCCCAGAAAAGAAGCTCTCCTGGGTCGTCACGTCCTGCGGCGCCGGGTCGACGCCGTTCATGATGTCCGCCTGCAGGGTGAACGGCGTCAGGTTCCTGGTGCCGGTCGCTTCGAGCATGTAATCCGCGACTGGCTCGGTCGTCGCGACGGGAGTGCCCGGGTACTTCGCCTTGAACGCTGCGATCGCCTGGAACCACGGATGGAGCGAGGCGATGAACTTCTCGGCGTGAGTCTTGAAGTACGCGGCGTGTGCCGGGTCGATCGAGGAGAAGTCGGTGGCAAGTTTGCGGGCGACTGCCGGCATCGTGATCGGGTTGTACCAAAGGTGCGGATTCGGCGTGCTGTCCGGGAGGCCCAGGAGGTGCTGCACGTCGATCACGTACCGCTTGGGGTTCGGGGACGCCGATTCGATCTTCGTCATGAAGTCGTCGTAGCCGATCCCGTTCTGGATGACGACCCGGGCGGCGCTGACCGCTTGGGCGACCCTGGGCGAGACCTCGTACGTGTGCGGGTCCGTGTTGGGATTGCTCTCGATGGAGTCGACGGCGACGTACTCCCCGCCGACCTGCGACGCGACGTTGCCGTACTCGTTTTCCGCCGCGACGACAGCGATCTTGCCGTCCGTCGACACCCCGCTCGCCGTCGGGCGCGTGCCGAACCCGGCGAGTGGGATGACGAGCGCGAGGGCGAGCACCCCCACCACTGCGCCCCGGTGGATCCTGTGCTGAGATCCCATGCCGTGTTTCCCATCGATCTCGTGTCGGCGAACGACCGATCGGGTCGCCGCCCTCCGGTGTGGGGTGGCGCCCTTCACCGCCGCTCGAGCTATACTAACGGAATCGGGAACCGTTGCAACTAACTAGATACTGCCAGATTCGTATATAAAGAAGTTCTAATGTTCTGATGTGGTCCAGACTGTCCGCGGCACCGCCTTGGCGGGTGCGGCCGAGCTGCTCAGGGCGTTGGCCTCCGAGGTCCGCCTGGCGGTGGTCGTCGAGCTGGCGAACGCTCCACGATGCGTGCACCAGCTGCAGGCCGCACTGCGGGGGCAAGACCGCGATGTGAGTCAGCCGTTACTGTCGCAGCACCTGAAGGTCCTACGCGACGCCCGGCTCGTCACCACGACCCGCGACGGAACGGAGATCAACTACCAACTCGTCAATGACCGCATCGTTCGGATCGTCGTCGACGTCATGCGACAGGCCGCGAGGGAGGAGGAACCATGGTCGACGGAACTGGAAGACCTGCTCCCCGGGCTCCCCGCGAACGACTGACCCGCCAGAAGAGGGCACTTGCTGGAGTTCTCGACGGTTCGGATTCCTTCCGGTCCGCTCAGGAACTCTTCACGCAACTTCGGTCCCGGGGCGAGAACGTCGGACTCACCACGATCTACAACCAGCTACGCACGCTGGCCGAAGCCGGTGAGGTCGACGTCCTGCGATCAGATGACGGCGAAACGCTCTATCGCCGATGCGGCTCGGAGCACCACCACCATCACCTCATCTGTCGAGTCTGCGGCACGACGGTCGAGGTCGAGTACCCGGAGATCGAGCAGTGGGCGGCCCGCGTCGCCGCGGCCAACGGCTTCGGGGGAACGACCCACACCATCGAGATCGTCGGGACCTGCGCGAACTGCACGGCAAAGCACCCGCCCCGCGACGAGGCTTAGAGGCAAACGTACTGGTAGCGGGCGGTCGCTTTCAGTCGACGCGCACCCCGAACGCCTTGCCCGCCTCGGCGAGATGGTCACGCATCTCATCCTCGTGCAGCAGGCCGGCTTGGGAGCCGATCTCGTGCGAGACGCTCATGAAGTTCACCGGGGGCCAGCTCAGAGCCTCCACGAGCGGCATGCCTCGGATGAGCGCCGCGGCGAGGGTCGCGGCGAAGGCGTCCTCTGCCCCGGTGCGGTCGAGCGGCGCGCTCGAGTCCGGGAACGGCGGGACGGCGTAGCGGTGCTTCCCGTCGCTCGCGACGGCGCCGCCCGCCTCGTCGATGACGACGACCTGGGACGGGCCGAGCTCCGACAGGGGGTCGAGCAGGTCGACCGAGTAGCCCGCGTGCCGACCGCTGATCGCGGCCGCCTGGGCCCGGTCGCAGACGAGCACCTCGGCCCGCTTGTAAAGGCGGGCAAGCCGTTCGGCTCCGGCGTCGACTTGGAAGGTGCCGGGTTGGAACAGCACCCGGACGCCCGGGTTCTCCTCGAGCCAGTCGGCGACCTGGTCCTGGTAGCCGAGGGCGTGCGGGCCGAGCGAGGTGAGGTACAGCCAGCTCGGCACCTCGCTCGGCCTGAGGTGCGGCCAGTGGTAGTCGAACTCCTCGTGCCAGACGAGCACCGTCCGCTCCCCGTGGTAGGAGAGCACGAAGTTGCGGTTCGTGTGGGCCGGCGAGTCGATGTGGACGAGGCGGGTGTCGACGCGCTCGGTGTGCAGCGCCCCGAGCAGGTCGCGCCCGATCTCGTCGTGGGCGAGGAAGCTCGCCAACGCGACACGTAGTCCGAGTCGCGCGAGTGCGACGGCCGCGTTCGCCGCGCTCCCACCCGCTTCGACGGTCGTCGACTTCTCGTAGGGGACCTTCGCGCCGAGCGGGATCTCGAGCCACGTCCTGCCCCCGTCGACGCGCCGTTTCACCTGGCCGTCGGGGAGGCGGATGAACAGGTCGGTGGCGACGTCGCCGACGCTGATCACGTCGTATCGCTGGGCCGGGGTCACGTAGCCCATCTCGCTCCTCCCGTCGGCCAGACGTACCGCCCAGACCCGGCGGCCGTCGGGCCGACGGTTCCGGCGACTGCGTTCGTCGATGATTCAGGCCAACTTTACGTTCGCCGGAACGGCCACAAGCTGCAGTCGACGAATCGGCGTTTGATCGCGGGAGCCACGATCGGCTGGAGGCTGGGTCGGACATCGTTCGAGCCACGGTCAGAGGCTGTGGATTGCCCACCTCTGAAGGGCGTGGCGCACCTTCCTTCTTGACCACCAAGGAGCGCCGACGCGCACCGGCTCGAGGTTCAGGACGGCAACATCGACCGAGCGCGGAGCGCCGGTTCACGAAGCCGCCAGGTGAACAGCGGGACGAGTCGGTCCACAGGTTTTCTCAGTTACTCCGGGTCATCCCGCCGTCAGCAACCCCCGGGCGGGCGGATGGCCACTTGCTGGCCAAGGTCCGCCCGGGAGTCGTCACCATGCACCTACCACCAGTCCTCACGGACCGCCGGAAGCTCGTCACTCCGCCTTACCGAAGGCCGCGATCTCCGCGGCCTCCTCTGCGGTCAGCTGTTTTGGCTGTTCGCCGCGCTTGACCTTCTCGCTCTGGACGTAATGACGGATCTCATCGACGATCTCCGGGTTGGCAAGGGTGCTCACGTCCCCGACCTCGCCGAAATTGGAGACGGCCGCGATCACCCTGCGCATGATCTTGCCGGACCGGGTCTTCGGCATGTCCTGCACGATCCAGACATTCCTGGGCCGAGCGATCTTGCCGATCAAGCGATCGATGGACTCTTTCACCTTGTCCTCTATCGCCTTGCTCGGGGACAGTCCCGGTTTCAGACAGACGTAAATCTCGACCGCTCGCCCACGCACCTCGTCGATGACCGGGATCGCAGCCGCCTCGGAGACCTCGTCCACCGTGAGGGCGGCAGATTCGATTTCCTTGGTCCCGAGCCGGTGCCCGGCGACGTTGATCACGTCGTCGATCCGGCCGAGGATCCGGAAGTAACCGTCGGCAGCCTGCACCGCTCCGTCGCCAGCCAAGTACGGCCAGTCGTGCCAGTCCTTGCTGTTCTTGTCGGCGCAGTACTTCCCGTAGTAGATCTCCACGAACCTGTCGGGCTGGCCCCAGACCGTCTGGCAGAGCCCGGGCCAGGGGTTGCGGATGCAGATGTTGCCCGCCCTGCCGCTTCCGGCCGGCACCTGCTTGCGGTCCTCGTCGTAGATCACGGGGTAGATGCCCAGCACCGCCGGTCCGCAGCTGCCGGGCTTCATCGGGTGCACCGCGGGCAGCGTGCTGCCGAGGAACCCGCCGTTCTCGGTCTGCCACCACGTGTCGACGATGACGGCCTCTCCCTTGCCGACCACCTCGTAATACCAACGCCACACCTCTGGCTCGATCGGTTCACCGACGGTCGTCATGTGCTTGAAGTGGTAGTCGTACTTCGCCGGCTCGTCCGGTCCGAGCTTGCGCAGCATCCGGATCATCGTGGGCGCGGTGTGGAAGATGTTCACCTTGAGCCGTTCGGCGATCCGCCAGGCACGGCCAGGATCTGGGTAGGTGGGCACGCCCTCGTAGATGACGGTCGTCGTCCCCAGCATCAGTGGGCCATAAACGATATAGGAGTGTCCCGTGATCCATCCGATGTCCGCAGTGCACCAGTAGACGTCGTCCGGGTGGATGTCCTGGTAGTACTTCGAGGTTCCCGCAACGTATGCGAGGTACCCTCCCGTCGAGTGCTGGCAACCCTTCGGCCGTCCCGTCGTCCCGCTGGTGTACATGAGGAACAACGGCGCTTCGGCAGGCATCGAGACGGGGTCAACCACCTTGTCGCGATACTCACCGATGAGCTCGTCGACGAAGAAGTCCCGGCCCTCGACCATCGGGCTCTGTGACGCGTACTGTCCCGGGTGGCGCCTCCACACGAGCACCTTGTCGATCTCTTGACCGAGCTTGCTGGCCGCCTCCACAGCCTCGTCGGCCCTGGCCTTGTGGTCGACTAGTTCGCCACTGCGGTAGTAGCCGTCCACCGTCACGAGGATGCGGCTACCGGAGTCGGCGATCCGATCTCCGCACGCAGCACCCGAGAACCCGCCGAACACTTCGGAGTGGATGACTCCGAGCCGCGCGCAGGCGAGCATGGACACCGGGAGCTCCGGAATCATCGGCAGATAGAAGGTGACCCGGTCGCCGGTCTGCACCCCGCCAAAACCCCGGAGCAAACCCGCGAACTCGTTCACGCGCCGATAGAGCTCCTGGTAGGTGATGGCCTGAGTGTCTTCGGTCTCCGGCTCGGGTACCCAGATGATCGCCGCTTTGTTCCCTGCCGTCTCCAGGTGGCGGTCGACGCAGTTGTAGCTGGCATTGAGACGACCGCCGAGGAACCACTTCCAGAACGGCGGATTGCTCGTGTCGAGGATCGTGTGCCAGGGCGAATCCCACGTCAGAAGATCAGAGTACTCCTTGAAGCAGTCAGGGAACCGCTCTTCGGCGAACCTGTCGAGGATCGCGGGATCGGGAGCATTCGCCTGAGCGATGAAGGCCGGGGAAGGGTAGTAGTAGCCCTCTTCGCGCCAGTGGACGGCAATCTCGGCCTCAGAGACCTTCTCGCTCTCAGACTCTTCCGTCGGAAGCTCGTCTGCCATGGTTCCTCTCCCGTCTCGGCTCTATCTCTTTTCGACCCATTATCGCGAGCACCGAGCAATCGTCAAAACCCGTGGATCGGACTCGCGCGCCGGCCACGCGGCGACTTCCTGAAGTCTCGCTCCGCGCCCGACCAGCACCCCTTCCTGGACCTCGTGCCGGCGCGCGTCAGCACCAGTGTGCCTCTCCGGACAATAAGCAAGGTACGCGACGCCACCTGGCAGGTGGGCGATCCACCACTTCTGGCCACAGCGCGCGAGCGCTACCCGACCGCGCCGCTCCCACCAGCCCGTCCTGCCGCTAAGGCCGGTGACAGGGGTTGAGGTTCAGAGTACGGTCGGAATCGCCCGACAAAAGAACCCAACGCAGATCGACGACGGAAAGGAAGAGACGTGATCACGCATCCCGGGGAAACACAGGGAGCCTCAACCGGTGGTGGGGGCGCCGGCCTGGCTGTCCATCGTGTGGCGGATCCAGCCCCGCTGGGGTTGGCCGCCTTCGCCATGACGACGTTCGCGCTCAGCATCGGGAACACCAACGTCTGGGGCCCCGGGGCCAAGGTCGCCCTCGCGCTGGCTCTCGTGTACGGCGGCGGCGCCCAGCTCCTCGCCGGAATGTGGGAGTTCGTCCGCAAGAACACCTTCGGCGCGGTCGCCTTCTCCTCCTTCGGCGCTTTCTGGATCGCCTACTACGTCTTCATCCAGTTCATCGCCCCAGGGGTGAAGGCCGCCGACCTCCCCGTCGCGGTGGGCGTGTTCCTGCTGGGCTGGACCATCTTCACCGCCTACATGACGGTGGCGTCTTTCAGGGTGAGCGGCGCAGTGGTCGCCGTCTTCGTGCTCCTCACGATCACGTTCGTGCTCCTCACGATCGGCGCCTTCCAATCGAACGCGGACCTCACCAAGGCGGGCGGATGGGTGGGACTCGCCACCGCTGCCGCGGCGTGGTACGCGTCGTTCGCCGGGGTCGTGAACGAGACGTTCAAGAAGCCAGTGATCCCGACGATGCCGCTCGCACCGCGCTAGGCACGATCGCACGCGAGCCGGGACGGAGACCGGTCTCGTGAATCGGATCGGTCCGAACGACAGGAGTCGCGCGCTCCAGACTCGCGACTACCGAGGTGTCCCGGATCAATTGTTGTCCGACCAGGACGGGCCATCGACGGCACAGGGCATCGCTGATCCGGCGGTGCTGCAGTCCGAGGCGTACTCACAAGGGCGGTCCACTCTTTGGGGTTTAGGTCAACGGGTGGAGCTGACGGGATTCGAACCCGTGACCTACTGGTTGCAAACCAGTCGCTCTAACCAGCTGAGCTACAGCCCCGCGGGCGCAAGCCTACGCGCCCGCGGGGCCGAATCGGCCCTCCGACCGGCTCCTCAGTGCGTCCCGACCGCCGCGCGCACCACCTGACGGAACGACTTCGTCATCGCCGTGACGGCGGAGGGTTCGTACCCGCAGTGCGCCATGCAGTTGTCACAACGCGGGTCGCGCCCCCGTCCGTACTTGTCCCAGTCGGTCGTCTCGATGAGCTCCTTGTACGTGGCCGTGTAGCCGTCGCTCATCAGATAGCACGGCCGCTGCCAGCCGAAGACCGAGTAGCTCGGGATCCCCCACGGCGTGCACTGGTAGTCGACCTTGCCCTCTAAGAAGTCGAGGAAGAGCGGCGTGTGGTTGAGGCGCCACTTGCGCCGCCGGCCGTCGCCGAAGGCCTCCCCGAAGACCTGCCGGGCCTGGTCGACCGGGAGGAAGTGCTCCTGGTCCGAAGCCTTCTCGTAGGCGTAGGCGGGGGAGATCATCATCGCGTCGACCCGCAGCTCGTCGTTCAGGAAGTCGAGGACCTCGCGGATCGTCTTCGCCGAGTCGTTCGTGAAGAACGTCGAGTTCGTCGTGACGCGGAAGCCCTTCGACTTGGCGAGCTTGATCGCCTCGATCGCCGTGTCGAAGACGCCCTCGCGGCCGACGGCCGCGTCGTGGCGCTCGCGCAGACCGTCGATGTGGACCACCCACGAGAAGTACGGCGAGGGCTTGAACCGGTCGATGCGCCGCTTTAGGAGGACCGCGTTCGTGCAGAGGTAGATGAACCGCTTGCGGGCGATGAGGCCCTCGACCATCTCCTCGATCTGGGGGTGGAGGAGCGGCTCGCCGCCGGCGATCGAGACCATCGGCGCGCCGCACTCCTCGATCGCGGCGAACGCCGCCTCCGGGGTGACGCGCTTGCGCAGGATCTCGGTCGGGTACTGGATCTTGCCGCAGCCCGGGCAGGCGAGGTTGCACGCGAACAGCGGCTCGAGCTCGACGATGAGCGGGTACTTCTCACGCCTCGCCAGCCGTTGGCGCACGAGATACGCCGCCATACGCATGTTCTGTCGGATCGGGATGGGCATCAGGTCTCACCGGCCTCTTCGTTGGGTAGTCGGGCAGAAGTGTGCGAGTTCGAGCTGCGGGACCGATCGGCCGCGCGCCGTGGCGCCATCAGCGCCCCGCTCGGGCGCGAGAGGCTCCGCGGGTGGCGTGGGCCTGGTGGGCGGCCTCGGTGCGCGCGCCCGCCGCGACCGAGGCATCGGCGATCGCCCGGCACCAACGCCCGAGGGCGGAGAGCGGGAAGACGAGCCGGTAGAGGTGGTAGTTGAGGTAGAAGTCCCCCGGGAACCCCGTCCCCGTGTACCACGGCTCGTCCCAGTTCCCGTCGGGTAGCTGCGTCGTCACCAGCCAGGCCACCCCGCGGCGCGCCGCGGGCGTCGACGCCCGGCCCGCGGCGTCGAGGGCGAGGAGCGCCCAGGCCGTCTGGGAGGCGGTCGACTCGCCCTGGGCCCGCAGCGCGGGGTCGTCGTAGCTGCGGATGTCCTCGCCCCACCCGCCGTCGTCGTTCTGGTGCGTCTCCAAGAACTCGACGGCGCGTCGGATCGGCTCGGCGTCGGCGTCGACGCCCGCGGCGACGAGCGCCGGGACCACTGCCCCGACGCCGTAGACGTAGTTCACGCCCCAGCGGCCGAACCAGGCCCCGTCGTCCTCCTGCTCGGCGAGCAGCCACTCGACCCCCTTGGCGAGGACGGCCGGGTCGGCCGACGGCTCGTGGGCGAGCATCTCGACGACATGGGCCGTCACGTCCGCGCTCGGCGGGTCGATCACCGCCCCGAAGTCGCAGAACGGGAGCTCGTAGAGGATCTGGCGCGAGTTGTCGGCGTCGAAGGCGCCCCACGCGCCGTCTTTCGACGCCATGCCCTCGACCCAGGCGACGGCGCGCTCGACCGCGGCGTCGACGGCTTCGGGGTCCTCGTAGGCGACGCGGCGCAACCCGAGGACGACCTCGGCGGTGTCGTCGACGTCGGGGTAGTTGTCGTTGTCGAACTCGAAGGCCCAGCCGCCCTCGGGCACCTCCGGCCGGCGCACCGACCAGTCGCCGCGGACGCGGACCTCCTCGCCGAGCGTCCAGCGCACGGCGCGCATGAGCGCCTCGTCGTCGGCGTCGACCCCGGCGTCGGCGAGCGCGACCACGGCGAGGGCCGTGTCCCACACCGGGGACTGGCACGCCTCGAGGCGGCGCAGACCGTCCTTGCGCACCAGGAACCGCTCGAGGCCGGCGAAGGCCGAGGCGAGGACGGGGTGCTCGAGGGGGTAGCCCCGCAGGTGCAACGCGAGGATGGAGTACACCCACGGCGGCTGGATGCCCCCCCAGCTCCCGTCGGCCTCCTGGCGCCGGACGATCCAGGTCTCTGCCTTGCGCAGGGCCGCCTCGCGCACCGTCCGGCGCAACGGCTGCCGATTGGCGAGCCAGTCGTAGTGGTGGAGGACCCGGTCGAGAAGCACGAAGCGGCCGGTCCAGTCCCGCAGCGACGGTCCGGGGCGGTCCGGGGCCTTGCCGGTCCTCAGCTCGTCGATGCCGAACGAGGCCGGCCGGACCGGGCGGTAGGCGCCCACGACGGTGATGGCGACGGCGGTCTGGCGCGCCCAGCAACCGAAGTCGTAGATGTTGCAGGGCATCCACGCCGGGAGCGCCACGATCTCGGGTGGAAGCGTCGGCAGCTCGTCCCAGGGCCACAACCCGAACAATGCGAGCCAGATCCGCGTGAACACCCGCGTGTTCTCGACGCCGCCCGAGGCGCGGACGAACGTCGCGGCCCGCGCCATGTGCTCGTCGGTCGGCTCGTCTCCGGCGAGGCGGAGCGCGCAGTACGCCTCGACCGTCGTCGACAGGTCCCCCGGCCCGCCGTGGTACGTGGCCCAGGTCCCGTCGGGACGCTGCTTCGAGCGGATCCACGCCGCGGCCTCCGCCGTGTCCTTGGCGTCACGGATGCCGAGGAACTCGCGGAGCAACAGGTCCTCGGCGTCCATCGTCACGTTCGTCTCGAGCTCGCCCTTCCACCAACCCTCGGGCTCCTGGATCGAAAGGAGGTGGGTGCGCGCCCTTCCGAGGGCGAGGCGTGCCGCGGCGAGCTCCTGGCCCTCGACCGTCTTGGGAGCCATTCCTAGAACTCCCGCTCGATGACGAAACGGGCCACCTCGGTGAGCTCGGCCCGCGGGCCTGCGGCGAGGTGCGGCGAATCGAGCGCACCGAGCGCCGCGTCGAGCCGGCGCCGGGCCTCGGCCGTGCTGATCTCGCGGCCCCCGGCCCGCTCGACGAGCTCGGCCGCCCGGGCGACCTGTCCGTCGCTGAGGCACGGCACCGCGAGCAGCTCGGCGAGCTCCGCCGCGTCGGCCCCGCCCGTGGCGAGGGCCGCCGCGACCGGGAGGGTCTTCTTGTGCGAGCGCAGGTCGCTCCAGGCCGGCTTGCCGGTGCGGGCTGGGTCGCCCCAGATGCCGAGCAGGTCGTCGGCCGCCTGGAAGGCCAGCCCGAGCTCGAAGCCGAAGCGGTCGAGCGACGCCACGACCTCGGCCGGCGCCCCGGCGAGCTCGGCGCCGATCGCCGCGGCACAGCCGAGCAGCGCCCCGGTCTTGCCGCCCTCCATGGCGAGGCACCCCGCGACATCGACGGTCGGCAGCGTCTCGAAGGCCATGTCGAGGGCCTGGCCGGCGATCATCGAGGCCGTCGAGTCGGCGACCCGGCCCGCCGCGCGCCGTGCCGCGTCGCACTCGGCGACCCGGTCGAGCTCCAGCGTCCCGGCCGGGTCGAGGAGGATCTGCTGGGCGAGCGCCAACAACGCGTCGCCGACGATCACGGCCTGCCCGACCCCGTAGCGCGCCCAGACCGTCGGGCGGTGGCGCCGCTCGGCGTCACCGTCGATCACGTCGTCGTGGATGAGCGAGAAGTTGTGGACGAGCTCGACCGCGACGCCTCCGGGGACGCCGATCACCGCGTCGGCGCCCACGGCCTCGGCCGACAGGATCGCCAGCGCCGGCCGCACCCCCTTGCCGCCGTTGCCGGCGACGGGGCGACCGTCGGCGTCCGTCCAGCCGAAGTGGTACTCGGCGATCGGCCGCATCTCGGCGGAGAGCCGGCCGACCGCCGTGCGCATCGCCGGCGCGACGAGGTCACGGGCCCGGCCGAAGACCGCCGGCGCCTTCTCCGTCGGGATCACGCCACCACCCCCCGGTCGAGATCGACGGGGGCGCGCGTCGTACCGACGGCGCGCAACGCGTGCCGCGCCGCGCGCATCCCGCTGCGCACCGCGCCCTCCATCGTTGCGGGCCATCCCGTGTCCGTCCACGCTCCGGCGAGGAAAAGCCGTCCGAAGCCGGTCTCGGGACCGGGTCGCAGCCGTGCCGTCCCGGGCACGCCGCGGAACGTCGCCTCGTGCTCGCGGCTCACGACCGCGTCGACGACCTCGGCCGACCGCGCCCCCGGGAGCAGGGCCCGCAGCGCTCCCGTGTAGCGCTCGATGAGCGCCTCGGGCCGCTCGCCCTGCTCGGTCTCGGCGCACGAGATCGACACGGCGAGGACCTGGCCCGACGCCGCGTCTCGCCCCGAGGCGGTGGTCTTGTCGAAGACGAACTGGACGGGCGTGTCGACGCCCGCCGCGATCGCGTACTCGGTGACCCGGCGGTCGTAGACGACGTGGACGTCGACGATCGGCGACGCCCCGAGCGACTCCAGGCGGGCCGGGTTCACGATGCCCCCCTCCGGCAAGATCGTCGCCGCGACCCGGTGGGGCACGGCGAGGACGACCGCGTCGGCCTCGACGTGCTCGCCGTCGACGACGACGCCGGTGATCGTTTTCGGGCCGTTGTCGGCCAAGTCGACAGCGTCGACCTTGGCGCGTCGGCGGATCGATCCGCCGAGTCGCTCGAGAAGCGCCGCGGCCGGGTCGACGTGGAGCGCGTCGAGCGGCACGCGCGCCCAGCCGACGTCGGCGGCGTCGGTGCGGTCGATGAGCCCGGTCCGGAAGACCTTCGCGCCGAGCGTCAACGACGCCTCCTCAGCCCGCAGGTTCACCGTCGGGAGCGTGATGAGGTCCCAGAGCCGCTCGATCGCCCCACGTGACTGCCCGTTGCGGGCGAGGAACGCGGCGAACGTCTCGGAATCGAGACCGGGGTCCTCGAGGCTCAGCTTGCGCAGGGCGAGGACCGCCCGGGCGACACGCGCTCGTTCGCCGAGCGCCAGGTGCCGGTAACGGGCGAGCGAGAACGCCAAGTGGGCCGGGGCGGGAAGGCTGTTGCGCCGGACCCAGCCGATCCGCGGCGCGCCCCCGCCCGGATCGGGGCGCAGGACGGGGATCGCGAGCCGACGCTGGAGAATCGCCCGGTCCGCCGTTCCAAGGCGTCCGAGGAACCCCCGGTAGGCGGTGCAGCAGCGCAGAAAGACGTGCTGGCCGTTGTCGAACACGAGCCCGTTGCGTTCGAACGACCACGTCGCGCCCCCGAGGCGCGGCCGCGCCTCGAAAAGCGTCACCTCGGCGCCTGAGTCCGCGCAGGCGATCGCCGCCGACAGGCCGGCGAGCCCGCCCCCGACGACGACAATGTGCGGCTCGCCCGTCCTCACGCCGCCTTCGCCCCCCTGAGGCTGCGGGCCGCCACCCGGGCCTTCTCCCAGCGCGAGAGGCTCACCCGGTGGTCGAGCGCGCCGAGCGGGTCGCGGTCGATGCGGTCGAGCACGCGGCGGTAGATCCCCGCCATCGCCGCGACACAGGCCCGCGAGCGCCGGTCGAGCAGCCCGAGCAGCACCAGGCCCTCCTCATAGAAACGGCGCGCCCGGTCCGCCTCGAACCGGACGAGCGCGACGAGCGCGCCATCCGGCCCCGTCGCGTCGTCGCGGCATCCGAACCGGGCGAGGTCCTCCGCCGGGAGGTAGACGCGCCCCATCCGGTCGCGGTCCTCGACGACGTCGCGCAGGATGTTGGTCAGCTGCAGGGCGATCCCGAGCTGATCGGCGAGCCGGGGCGCCCCGGCCGGATCGGCCGAACCGAACACGCCGAGCGAGAGCCGGCCGACCGAGCCCGCGACGCACCGGCAGTACACGGTGAGCTCGTCGAACGACGCGTACCGCTCCTGGCTGCAGTCCATCTCGCAACCGGTGACGATCTCGCCGAGGGCCTCGACCGGGATCGGGTAGCGCGCCACCGCGTCGGCGAGCGCGACAAGCACCGGATCGCCGGGAGGCGGGTCGCCGCGCGCCACCCGGGCGAGCTCGTCGCGGACCGCCGAGAGCGCCCCGCGCTTCTCTTCCGCCGTGCCGGCTCCGTCGCCGATGTCGTCGACCCGGCGGGCGAAGGCGTAGAGCGCCGACATCGCCGCCCGCTTCGGCGCGGGGAGCAGCCGGATGCCGTAGAAGAAGTTCCGGGCCTCGCGGCGGGTGATCGCCTCGCAGCGGTCGTAGGCGGTGGCGAGCTCGGTCACGGCCGCTTGCTCCTCGCCGCCACCCACACACCGAGGGTGGAACTCGTGACCCTGGCCCTGGTCGCCTTCACCGGGCCCGACAGGACGTCGTAGCCGCGCCGTTCGATGGCGTCGAGCTGGGCGAGCCCGCCGCCGACGAACCCGGCGACCGCGAGGCGGCCCCATCCCGACAACTCGGCGACGAGGGGGCGCCCCGACTGGAGGAGCCGTCGGGCGCGGGCCGCCTCGAAGGCCATGAGCCGCCGGACGGCCGGCGTCGCCGGCCCGGCGGCGAGCGCCGGCTCACCGACCCCGAACCGGGTGAGGTCCTCCGCCGGCAGGTAGACGCGTCCCGCCGCGAAGTCCTCGGCGACGTCCTGGAAGTGCTCGACGAGCTGCAGCGCGGTGCACACCCGGTCGGAGAACTCGGCCGACTCGGCATCGCGCCGGCCGAAGACGGCGAGGACGAGCCTGCCGACCGGGTTCGCCGAGAGCGCGCAGTACGCCTCGAGGTGCTCATAGCTCGGGTACCTCGTCACCACCTGGTCCTGGCGGTTCGCCTCGATGAGGTCGACGAACGGGCGCCTTCCGACCCCGATCTCGGCCGCCAGCCGCCCGACGGCCACGAAGACTGGGTGCGACGCCGCGCCGGCGAGCGCCCGGTCGAGCTCGGCCTCCACCCACTCGAGCTGGGCGAGCCGGTCGCCGGCGGCGACGTCGCCGACGTCGTCGACGAAGCGGGCGTAGCCGTAGATCGCGAGCAGCTGTTGCCGGATCCTTCTCGGCAGAAGTCGGGTCGCGACCGGGAAATTCTCCGCGCCAGCCTTCGCCATGACGTCGGCCGTGGCAAACCCGACGGGTGTCGCCATCGTGGCGCCGTCGAGCCCGACCGGCGGATTCATCGGGCGACCATCCCCCCGCCCCCCAGGGAAAGGTGGCGATTCCGGCGCCCCAGACGCTTCTCGACGGTGAAGGTCCCGGACCCGTTGCCCGTCAGTCGGGTGAGTCGCTCGTACGCCGTGCGGACCGACGCCGCGATCCCGGACGCGTCGAGCTCGAGGCGCTGGAGGATGACGTCCGGGTCGGCGTGCCCGATGTAGACCGTCGGCACCCCGAGGCAGAGCACGGTTGGCGGCCGCTCGCTGACGAGCTCGGC
>Ga0181539_1000341_pt1 | contig 56791 bp, 112 predicted proteins | sample PEATcosm2014_Bin_46_FD_119767 | JGI IMG/M metagenome (GOLD analysis project Ga0181539, IMG submission 119767) | Peatland microbial communities from MTU Mesocosm Facility, Houghton, MI, USA - PEATcosm2014_Bin23_60_metaG | ecosystem: Environmental > Terrestrial > Soil > Wetlands > Peat | place...
GAGCTAGCAGCGGGACGTTCACAACCACGGCCACGACAGCAGCCATCAACCTGCTGGCGCTGGGATACACTATTTGCGCCCCGCTGCAACCCTGCTGGGCGTATACTCAGATTGCAGTACCATTGAGTTAGGAGAATGATGAATCTCCCCTCAAGCGAGGCTTGCAACGAAAAGACGATCCTGCAAAGGATCGAAGAACTGGAGAAACAAATGTCAACAGCAGTTTCCGATATCATGCGGATCACCGCGAACCTCACGGCAGCGCAGACGGCTATCGCTGCAATGGCCACGGGGATTACTAACCTAGAAGCGACGATCACCACGCTGCAAGCGCAACTGGCGAATCAGCAGTTGCCTCCGGCTGTCCAAGCCACCCTCGATGCAGCGGCGGCGCAATCGGACGCGCTTGTAACGGCGGCAAATGCAGCGGCAGCGGAGCTTCCCGCTACGGCTCCCAGCGCTCCGGCGACTTCGTAAGGAGATACATGGACCCCAATTTTACACCGACAAATCCAGCGCCTCCGAGTACGCACACCTATGCTCCCTCGGCGCTCGAAACCCTCCCGCAATTCAGCCGGGACCTCTACCGTGCCGATGGGTACGGCGAGGCTCCCGTGCTTGACCCGACCAAACCGTACAAGCTCTGGAGCGACCAGACGGTTCTCCCCGGAGACTCGCGGACCTATCAGGTCTGGAGCGATGCGGCGGGCGGTTTGGTGCCCCTCGGACCAATGAGCGCCGCCGACGCCGCCGCGCTCAATCTGCCAGGCGCTCCGCAGTATCCGGCGTGGAACGTCGCACCGACTCCGGCCATCATGCAGGCCAGCGGCTCTCCTGCGGCTCCGGTCAACGCCGGGCAACTGGCGACCCCCGCTCAGGCCGCGATGCTGGCGGCACTGCTCGGCGGCTCCGTAGTCCCCGACCAGATGAGCGGAGTCACCTACACTTGGAACGGCGAAACGCGCGGGCTATACGGCATTTCGGTCGGGGGCAACGTGCTCAACTGTGGCGTGCTGCTGGGGGTGCTGTACGCTCAGGGCGTGGGCTATCCCGGTACTCTCTCGCTGGTGAACGGCACGCCAGTTTTCACGCCAGCGCCTCCGCCGACCGTTTCGACCCTCGGGACCGTGGCGTGCCCGTGCCGCCCGCTGATTTCCGGCGTCGAAACCGTATCCAGCCTCGGCCCGATGAGCGGATGGCTGATCGTCAACTCGAACAATCCGGCTCCGTACACGGTGGCCCCCGCAGCCAGCGGCCCCACTGGACTGAGCGCGACCGACGAAGCGACCTTGAACCGCATTGACGCTAACGTGCGGGCGTTCTGCAACGCGTACAACGTCCCAGGGAGGCAGTAGTGAAACGCCTTCTAACCGCGCTGGCCCTCGGCGTTTCGCTCTGGGGACAGCAGACGGGGAGCGCTGATCCGACGGGGCCGTCTGGTCCGCTTGGCCCTCCGGGGCAAGCAGCGGCTACGCCTGCCGTTGCTTATCCGGCTCAGTGGTATGGCGCTGGACTGGCATACAACCCTAGCGGCTCGCCAGTTGCAAACGGCTGGTTCTCTGCCGCCGTCCGGGTGACCAACCCGACCACGGCTACCGGCGTCCCGGCGCTCTACAGCTTCACCACTACCGACGAAACCTTCGCCAAGATCGGCGGCAAGTACCAACTCACAAGCTCGCCCAGGACCGGCGTAGGATCGATCCTCCACTCTACTCAGATTGGCAAGTGGTGGGTTCACATTATGGCCTTCGGAGATGCTGGCGCGGCTACCACCACAAGCAACCTGCTGGGGGCGTTCTCCGGCGGCGGCGGGGGGATTCTACAGCACGGCAAATGGACCTTCGAGGTCTTCGACCGGGTGCTCAAAATCTCGGGTGCCCAGAACCAGAACGTGATCGAGTTTGGGGTAGGAAGGACAAACTGATGACCTTGCCGTCCACCGTCGGGCCGTTCTCGGTGGCGCTGCAATGATGCTAAATTTTAACGGCTCGTTTGCCGTTAAAGAAAACGCGGAGGAATTTTACTCCGAAAGGACAAACTGATGGACCTTCTAGGTCTGCAAAACGCAATCAACGCCATCGACGCTAAGACCGTCCCCGACTTCAAGGCGGCGCTCTCGGCTCTCATCTCCCAGGCAATCGCCGAAGAGCAAGCCGCTGGCGATGAACTGATTGATCGGATCGGGAAGCAGACGGCGCAACTGGCCGCCATCGCCACCGAGTTCCTTGCGGCGTTCAAGCGTCTCGACGGCGCGACAGTGATAAGCACCAATGTCCTGAACCTCGCTCCGCCGAAAGGGTGATATGCGCTACATTCTCACCCTGTTCCTTTCTCTGGCCTGCTACGGCCTGGACCTCACTCCAGTAGGCGCTCCGAATTGTGACAAAGGGCAAGTGCTGGACAAGACGTGGTACGTGGTCTGCTACCGGGCAGACTGGCGCGATGCAGAATGGGTGGCTGAGCACCTGACCGCGAAACAGGTCAAAGGCACGGTAGAGCGGAAGGACAATTTCAGACCCGACCCGGACCTGGACAAAGCAGACCGCGCCGAACTTGCCGACTACTCCAGCGGAGCCTACGACCGGGGACACCAAGCGCCAGCCGGCGACTTCGCATTCTCTGCCGAGGCGATGAGCCAGAGCTTTCTGTTGAGCAACATGGAGCCACAGACACCGGAACTCAATCGGGGACCATGGGCCAGGCTCGAAGCCTACGTGCGCGGACTGACAGCCAAGGGGGATGTTTGGGTTGTGACGGGTCCGATACCGGGAAAGCACCTGCTCAACAAGCGCATCATGATTCCCGCGGCCTTCTGGAAAGCCGTCCTGGTAATCCATAAGGACGGCCCAACGGAGCGGTTCGATTGGGAGCTACCAAATAGCTCCGCGCCCGGCGCATTCGAGAGCCAGACAATCAGCGATGCGTCTCTCCAGAAGCAAACCGGATTGAAGTTTTTCCCGAAGGTGAAGTGACATGCCAGTCACAACAGCAGAACTCGCCGCCGCTTTAATCTCCGTTTTTGAGGGATCGAGGCTCACGGCCTACCAAGACCCCGGCGGCATCTGGACTATCGGCATCGGGCACACCAAGGGAGTGACCGAAGGCATGACTATCACTCCATGGCAACAGTCTCAACTCTTCGCCGAGGATGCCGCGCCGCTGCTGGCCATGGTCGAAAGCTACCCTATACTGGAGGGCGCGGCGCTGGCCTCATTCGGCTACAACTGCGGTGCCGGAGCGCTACGGTTGGTCATGAGTGGCCACGACCTCATCAGCAGCCGAATACACACGACCGACCGGAAGGGCGACGTGCTGCCCGGACTTGTGGCCCGTCGAAACTTGGAAGAACTATTGGTGGCGTTGTCGCAGCAGCTTCAAGCCGGAAGGTCGCAACTCCCGGCAGTTTGAGTACTCCGCAGAAAGGAGCGCCCATGTTCGCACTGATTTTGCAATCGGCCTCACCTCACATCGAGATTACCGCCGAGGGAGTAGCCGCACTCGCGGCCATCATTGGACTCTGTACGGCGGGGATGGCCGTGTACGTCAAAACCTCCATCAAGTCTTCCCTCGCAGCTTTTGAGGTGAGCCTCATCACCAAACTCAACGGAACCTACACCAGAAAAGGCGAATGCCAAGCCTGGATGCAAGAGAAGGCCCGCGCAGGAGAGTTGGCCTCCGCAAAAGCCGCATTGGAGGCGACGGCCAAGGAAACTGAGCGGAGGCTGGAGCGGCTTGAAGAGAGCCACGCCCACCACAACTACGACTGACGGGCCGTTATGCTGATGGCGCTGCCACATCTCGGGAGGCGGAGAGGCATGGGCGGTCTCGGTACAGCCGTCATGACGCCCGCGCAATTGTACGCCCTCTTCCAGTCGGTAGGCTTTTCCCCGACCGTGGCCACCCAGATGACGGCCGTTGCCCTCAAGGAAAGCGGCGGCAATCCCGGTGCTACAAACATGGTTGGGCCGGATAACAGCTACGGCCTCACTCAAATCAACATGAAAGGCAGCCTCGGGCCGGCCCGCCTCCAGCAGTGCGGGTTGACTTCCGCCGCCCAACTCTTGGACCCCGCAACGAACGCTCAGTGCGCCTTCAAGATCTACGGCGGCTCGGACGCCAATCTGGACACGGCCTGGGGAATCGACACTTGGGATGCCGCCAACTACGATGCCAAGTTGCCGATTGCGGAGGCGGCTTCGGGAATCGACGTATCCGATACTGCCGTGGCCGCCAGCACGCCCGATACTTCGGGGGTGGATCTGAGCGTCCCGCCGGAAACCGACCTCGCCGCGGCCCTCGGGGATGGCGCCGTGGACACGTCTGCCGACGATTCTGACTCCTTTTCGGGCGCCGCTGTGCTCGGGACCGATTCCACGCCCCTGTACGTCGGGCTGGGCGTTGCGGCCCTTGTCGGCCTGTTCTACCTTTCTCGCCGCTAATTTTCCCGTTGACAAGTTGTAAACATGGTGATAGGGTAGGGTTGTGGTATTTGGCAGGAGCGCCGGATGGAAGGTCGGGTCTAGCCCTAGCCGAGTATTCCATAACGGCGTGGGAACACACATTCTGCTGCCCGTCGAGCGGCCCTTGAGCCAACACGGCATCCCCGTTGTCCACGTGAAGGACGGCAAGCCGCTCACGCCGGAGGGGGCGCGAATGTTGGGGGTGACGTGGCCGGGGAATGAGAGGAGATTGGGGAATGGAACTAGCTGAAATCAAGGAACAGCTTGCGTTTCTGCGCGCAGAGGAAAGCCGCGCAGAGGCAAAGAACTTCAAAGAGCGCATCCTTCCAAAGGTGCGATCAGCCGTCGGGTCTACTTACGTCTACCCGGCAAACCGAAGCGGTTGTGGCGATAGCCGGCCTACCTTCCGTAAGATAGTGGCCGTGGGCTTTTCGGAGCACCATGCCTGGATCATCTATGAGAGTTGCGAAATCACCGACCCCAGGCACGCCAAGTTGGAAACGGTGGCCGATCTGATTGGATCAGACACTGCGGAGTTTCCGAAGCCTTACGATGGGTGGAAACCGTGCCCCAAGGAAGAATATGACATGGCGCGGGCGGCAACACTGGCGCAACTAGAGAGGCCGGCGGGGATCTTCGTGTCGTTCGGAGAACAAATGGAAGTCCGGTTTGAGTAGTGGCCGGGGAATGAAAGGAGCAGAGAGGGATGACCTTTTTCTGGCGTGTCGTAGCAGTAGACTTTATTGCGACAGGCGCCACGCTTGCGCTGATGGCACTCGGCGCGGCTGTCTACTGGGCCGTCCGCCGCTACCGGCTATCATCCGAGGATCGGCTAGTGCGAAAGGTGCTGAAAGAACACATGCGGGACGTTAGGGATGGCCTGGCAGACCTTCAGAAACCGTGGCCGGGGAATGAAGGGAGCGGGGGAAGATGAACGATAAAGCGGCGTCGGCCCTTGTGTTCCTGCTCGCGTGTTCGATTGCGGCGGGAATTTTCATCATGGATGGGATTTTTGAGGGGGCAACTGCTTGCGGGGCGCTTGCGATTTGCGCAGCGGTGTTTCTAGCCCTGGAGGCTCACGATGCCCGATGAACCGCCCAGGAGTCCTACAGGCATCGTAAAGCAACTCCACGATTGGGTTGTATCAACCGAGGAGCGGATGGACAAGTTGTCTGAAGAGGTGTCGGCGCTGAAGGAGCGGGTACGGCACCTGGAAAGTAAGATGGCGCACGCACCAGTTTTTCCACCCTCCAGGCCACGCCGGGACCTGATAGACAGAACGCCGATGAGCTTAAGGCCGAGGGGGCCGGTGAGATGAGCCTATGCGCTTCGCCTTATGTGTCCATTGCGCCCATGCTGGCCTGTGCGGCATCGTGGGCCTTACTTGGGTACGCCATCCGCCAGTGGGAGCGTAAAACAGACTCCGCGCATAAGCGCCGTTCCACGCGGAGTTAGGGGGTAGAAATGCCAAGAGCGCATGGATTCAGAGAGCAAAATAGGCGACTTCGCACTGCTGCCAGCAAAAAGGCGCATAGCCAACCGGACATAAAAATGTGGCCCATGAAGCCGTGCGCCTTCGACGTGCTCGCGGGCAAGTACACAACCGCGCTATGGGATAGGCCCCCCGCTGGCTACCCGCACCTCAGAAGCTCCGCCGTGCGAATGCCCACGCGCCTAGCGCGGGTTATTGTTTTCGCCCTGCTGAACGCCGGGTTTAGCGTGAGGTCGCTTTTTCGTTCCTGCCGCATGGAGCGGACGCTGCTCGACAAAAGAATTGAACAGGGGATGATCTGGTGAGCGCAGCCAAGGCGAGAGAAAAGGCGCATAGTCTGCCCGTTTCCCGGAAGTACGACTTAACGGTGAACTGCGATGACCAGCAAACCGTACTCTGGATAGACCACAAGAGGCACGGGGAAATTGGCAAGCTTATACTGCCAACTAGGGACGCCAGGCCGCTTGTCTCGATGCTGCTGGATGAGGGCTTCTCGATCCGGGCGTACTGGAAGGATTGCACCGCCCGCGAACGCATGTACCTGGACAAGCGCATAGGCGAAGGAAGGTGGACGTGATGGGCGCAGCCAAGACGCAACCGAAGGCGCATGGCGGGGGAGGAAAGAAAATCTCCATCGACTGGTGGGCTAATGTGTACCGCAGGGGGAAGGGACACGCATTTGTAGTCTACAATTCTCGAAAGGTGGCCAACCGTGTTGCCGGCGAGGGAAGGGTAGCCTGCGTCCGCGTCCTGATCCAAGGCAGGGAAGGGGATGGGCTGAAGAAACCGAAAGGAGGAGCGATATGACATCTCGGGAATTGTCGGAAAGCGTCGTCGCGGCATTCGCAGCGGCATCGCTCAATCGTGCAGTCGGCAATGACTTCTCGACTTCCGAGGCACGTAGCCAAGAGTCCATTGGCGTGCTCTATGAAATCGCTTTCCAGCTAGCTACGATTAGCGACGCACTGGCCACCATGAACAAAATGAGACAGGTGGGGTACCCATGGCCCGTGCTCAGATGTACTGATTGCGGAGAATCTGTATTGCTGGACTGCCCGCACCGGTGCAAAAAGTCAGCGGGGAAGCGGAGAGGGAAGAAATGAGCACCAACTCAGGAATCAAATGCCGCACCTGCGGCTGTGAAATTGAAGATGGGCAGGGATTTATGCGTTTTTCGTCGGGGGAGTACGTACACACCGTCTTCGAGGATTGCGTAGCGGCGGCGCGGAAGGATCTACTGGCGGCGCTGAGGGGACTCATGCTCATGAAAGACCCGCCGTGCTGGTGCCCTGTCGCAATCGGCAACCCCATGATGCACGGTGAGCACTCGGAGGCGTGCCTTGCGGCCCGTGCTGCCGTTGCCAGGGCAGAGGTTACAAAATGAGCTTCCGCCTCTTCGGCCACTGGTACTGGATTGGGCTTTGGGGTGGTCCTAGCACTCGCTCACGCGCGCCATCAGGGCGCTGGCACCGAGTGTTCAAGTTGGGTCCATCTACGGCCTGGAGAAAATCCCAATGAGGCTCAAGATATTCGGTCGCTGGTGCGGCGTTGCGATCCGGCTGCCGGGTGGCCGGTGGCATGGCCGCTTGACGGACAGACCGGGGCACCTTCTCTGGATTTGCGTAAAGCGGATCGGGTGTCTGGCGTTCTGGAGGGAAGGGCAATGAGCGGGATTTACCGTTCCCTGACTCACCGGCTGTCTCCGCGGTCCCAGTTGACCGACGTGGTAGCCCTTTACGATAGCTACGCGGTGGAGGTCAAGAAAGACGGCCTCGTTCTGCTGCGCATCCCCCTTTGGATGTGCGACAACAGGGACCGGGCAGAAAATACCCCCGAGGGGCTTTCTTTCAACACCAAGGTGGACTTTAGTCTCTCCCTTTCCCTTGTACAGTACGCCCCTCCGTTTAACGAGGAACCGGGAGTCACCAGGAAAAGTAAAACCCGTTGGCCGTTTTACACGGATGCGCCACTTGAGGTTCTGCTGCAACTGGGGGATCAATGGCAGCAATACGCATTCACTCCCGGCAGGCGCTACCGAGACAGAACGATGCCCAACAAGACGAAAGGCGTAAAAGTAGAGTGAGCCTCACCCGCCAAAACACAGCGAGGAGATACACCAAAATGTCACCACAATTTCCACCGCGCCCGGCGGGGCAGCGAGATGCGGGTCGTATTGTAATCTTGCCGGTGCACGCCTGCGGGCTACTGGGGCACTGCTGCATACTCCCCAATTTCTACAGACGCCGCTTCTCTGCATTCCGCTGCCTGTGCGGATTGTTCGCTAGCCGGAGATTCTTCGGGGGAGGCTTTGGCATCTAGCATTCCAAAGAAAAGCCCGTGAGCCTCACCCGCCAAATCGTCAACCTCGTTCGGGCCGCACGCCTGGACTACTGCGCATTCAACCACGTCTGCGAAAACGTAAGGAAAGAACTCGGTTTACACAAGCCACGGCGCGGCCAGCAGCTACCCAAGATCCTGCCCGAATCATCGCTCCGCAAACTGTACGAGACGATCTCCCACGCGGGCAATCTCCAGCACGAAATCATGCTCAAGCTCTTGCTCTTTACCGGCGTCCGCGTGTCCGAACTCTGCAATATCCGCATGGATGACGTTGACCTGGACGCGGGGAAGATTTTCATAGAGAGCGGCAAGGGAGATAAGGACCGCTACGTCCTGATGCCCGATCAGTTTCGCCTCGTACTGAAAGCGTACATGGCCGGCGCGCCGAAGAACCGCTATTTGTTCGAGTCGCAACGCAGGACAAAATTCTCTGTGCGGCGCATTCAGGATCTCTTGCGGGACTATGGCCGAGACGCTGGGCTGGAAGGCGTGCATCCGCATCTATTGAGGCACCAGATTTTAAGTTTTCTGACCGAACAGGGTTTGCCGGATGCCAAGATCCAACTGATATCGGGGCACTCCTCAAAAAAGGCACTGGAGGTCTACCAGCACATCGGTCTAGGCAGCGTGCAACCCGACTACCAGGAAGCCATCAAGCGGCTGGATATCTGATCCGCCGGAAACTCTTTCCCTCCCGTTTTCAACCCGCTAGCCGCACCGCCTCACTTTTCTGTTGACAGAAACCGCAATCGTAATCTAAACTTATCGAGAAAGGAGAATGGATCTTGGAAACAGCGGAATGGCCGGAAGGCCACAAAGAAGTTCAGGTTGTCTCTCAAGGCAACCATCACAAGACCGGCGAACCAGCCCGCCGTGAGGTGGTACATCTGGAAAAGCGGAACGGTGTCATCCGGTCGGAGACTCGGCATCAACTGAGGATCGGCAATGAGTGGAAAGAACAGCCCCGCTAAGCGGCAGATTCCCTACCGGACATTGCGGGCAACGCTCCGCCGTCACCGCGGCACGATAGCCGCTCTCGCCCGCTCACTTGATCCACCCGTGACGCCGGCGGCAATCCACGGATGGCTGGCTGGCCGTATGGTTTGTACGCGCATCCGCGAAGCCGCCCGATGGTGGGTTGCGGTTATCAACACGTTCGAGGCCAAACCGGGCGCCCGCTCGTGGTCGAAAGCGGAATGGCGAGTGGCGGTTGCTCAAATCGAACAGCGGTACAAGGCGGAGTGGGCCGCAAAGGAGACAGAATGATCGATTTTACGGTAGCTCCCAAGCCTAGCGACCGCCACGCACGGCATGGAGACTACGATGAACTGGTAACCGCGCTGCTGGCGTTGCCGCCCGACCAGGCGTTAAACGTCGGAACTAAATTCGGCTCTTTCCACCCCGAGCCGGTCCTACACACGAAACTTCTCTACGGACGAGCGGCCCACATTCGCCGTTTGCCGGATGGTAATTATATCTGGCTTGACCCTCCGAAGAAGGCCCCCCATGCCTGACCTACGGCGCTGGCGGCTATACGGGTTTCTGGCCGGGCTAGCGGCTGGGCTGCTGGTTTGGCTAGCGGCCTGGGCCGCGTGGAGGTGGGCATTATGACCTTTCAACAGGCCGACGAAGAGTGGAAGCGCCACAACTCCGCAGTGCATCCCGGCGTGCGGGCGACTCAGCTTGTGCCGGAGCCAAACACGGCAGGGCGCACTTTATGAGCTTCAACCACTCGGTTAATCGCTGGGCGTGGCAATTGCCAAATGGGGACCTTTGCAGAAACCCCTTAGGCGACGTTATCACCGCCCCGTCATTAGCGGAGGCGCAAGCCATCAAACAAATTCACGAGACAGTTGTTGCGGTGCGGGTGACCGTAGAAGAGATCCCGGCGGAGCCACACTCTGGCCGTTCCGAAGTGAGGAGGCTGATGGACTCCAATAGAATCATCATTGCAGAAGAGGCGGCGAGACGTTTTTTGGCGCGTGCTGACCATTTGCAAAAAGTGGCGCTTGCGGCATGTATCCAAGGGAAAGACTGCCACCCCTTGACGCCCTTGGATCACTATTTGACCACCGGGACAAAGGAATCCGGCGCACTGCGGCGGGCGTCGATGGACCTCACCCGTGCGCTGGCGGAATTGCGGAAGTCAAGCTGAAAGGGCGATATGGCGTGGTGGTGCTGTGAAGGCGAATTCGGAGAGCACACAGAAACGTGCCTCAACTACGGGGAGAGGAGCAGCATGGAGAATGAAACGGAGCAACCGGCGGTCGAATTGACCCCCGAGCAACGCCGCGAGATGGCTAAAAGCCTGGCGGCTACCCTGGGGCACGTGTCCCAGAACAAGGAAGCAATTATTGAGCAGCTGCTGAAGAACCGGCAGACGGCGCTCATGGAGGTTGAGCTTGCGAAGGCGGCGGGAAAGGCCATCGTCGCGGGCATCGACTACCAACTGAAACTCGTGGGCTACAAGCGGCCACGGCAGGCTTCGTTAAAGAAGACCGCCGCAAAGGCCCCCAGGAAGCCCCAGGGCGCGTCGAAGCGGAACCGAGGGGTAAGGGGCGGGCAGGGTGTACAGAACGACTCTTGCACTAGCTGTGCGCCAGCCGTGAGTGCGGCAGGAGGAGGCCAGAAATGAAGCAACCAAAGGAACCGCGAACGATCAAGTGGCTGGAGGCCGAATTGAAGGCGGAGCGGAAAGGGGCCGGGGAGTATCGGGAGATGCTTGCGAAAGACCGGGAGGAGTCCGTTGAGCTTAAGAAGGCCATCGAGCACTTCAAGAGCGTCAATCTGACACTCTATTACGCGTGCCTCCAGGAGCGCAATGAACTGCTGAGCCGAATGCAACGTATCGACCAGCGCATCCGGGCGTTAGGGTATCTGGCTCCCGGCGATCCCAAACCGGAGGCTGCTAACGGCGCATATGCCGCTGCGTCACATTGGAGTGAGGGAGATCCAGAATGATCCCCGGCCTGGCGGTCCTGGTAGTGGTCATCGGGTGCGTTCTATGGGCGCTATTTGCCACGAGGCGCGGGGAGCCACGGTACAGCCCGGCCCAGAAGATCATCCGATGGAGATACCGGGCGGCCCATCGGTCGATGGCGGCGGCTAGGGCTTTGGACGTGGGCTATCACGAGTGGCGGCTGAGGGTCGCTGAGATCCGCGTCGAGCCGGTCAATGAAATGGATTTCCCGCCCGTGATGCCGCCAGTTGTTGAGTACATCGACCCCGGCCCAGAGCCGGAGAAAGGAGAGCAAACGAGCGAGACGTAACGGTCCAGGGGCATCGTGCCCCTGGAGCCTTCCGGTGGCGGGTCATGCCGCCTTGGAGGTCGATCTCCGAAGCTCATACACCGGCAGGCTTCTGGCGTCACGAAGAGTTTAAGGAGGACTGATAATGGCAACAAAACCACGGGCTGGGTTGTGGAGACGCAACCCGGAGACACCGGAGGGGAAGTACCTCATCAAGCGCCGGGATGGGACGATCCCCGAGTGGCCGAGTTTCTTGCTGGGAGCTAAGGACCCGGCAGCCCCCGCAGCACTTTTGGGTTATGCGGACAAGGCGGAGGAACTAGGATTCAACCCGCAATATGTAGCGGATGTGCGGTGGCTCGCCCACGAGTTCAACATGTATCGGCTGGAAGAAGGTACTGGTGACCCAGACCGAGGCAGGCATCGGCAGGACGATCCGGCTACCATCGCAGAGATGCGGAGGGGGATGGGGTCGTAGCGATTTTCAGGTCCGTCTGCGGCGCGTGCCGCTGAGAGGAGAGAGATGCAATTCGAAGTCGGCGACAAGGTAGCGTGGGTTTCCCTATGCAATACAAAGTTAGGATGCAAGGGGGAATTGGAGCACGTTGGAACGGTGGTTCATACGGTATTCAGCATGGATCATCCGTTACACTGCTTCTCCGATCAGACATTCAAGGCTCACCGAATTATGTTTGACGGCCTATTCCGCCGGGGGGAGAGCTACCTCGTATCGGTCCCCTCGAAGACCGGCAAGGGCAAGCCCCGGCTCTACTGGCCGCGCGTCTCGGCGCTGAGGAGGGCGCGATGGAGAAGACTGCCTCGATACGTGCGTGCTTGGGGATGACGGAGATTCGGCCCTTTGGTGCAAATCTGAAACCAGGATGGCCCGCAAGCGACACATCTGCTGTGAATGCCGCGCGCCTATCCAGCCGGGACAAGCCTACGAGATTCAGACGGGCCAATGGAATAGAGGCAAGGACATCTACCGCTTCAAGACCTGCGCTCTCTGCGTTGAGATCCGCAATCACTTTTCGTGCGGGAATGGCTGGTACTTCCGGTGTGTCTGGGATGATTTGCGGGAAGGGGCTTTTGAAAACTTACGCTTTGAATGCCTAAAGGGACTGTCGGTTGCGGCGCGGGAGAAGGTACTGGCTGAATGGCGGCGCTGGAAAGGCCTGGAGGCGTGATGCTGAAACTGAAGCGCGGTAAGCTTGTGGTGCCAGAACTCGGAAAAGGCGGAGCGCAAGACGCCTGCCGTGAACTGCTGGAGCTTCACCACTGGATCGTGTTCACAACCCATGAACGCGAAGCCTACAAGAGCGCCGGTCGAAAAGGCCAGCCCGATCTCGTGGCCGTCCTGGATTCGAGCCGGTTGCCAATGTTCATCGAATGCAAGACGGGCGACGGGAAGCCGAGCGCCGAGCAACTGCTGTTTCACAATTCTCTGCGTGCTCGCGGTTACGAGGTGCTTGTGATCCGCGACGTTTCGGAGCTTAAAGCCTATGTCTGAGCACCGCACGCTGCCGGGGAGGGGAGAATGAGCCAAGATTTCGGAGAGGGACGGCACATCAAGGGTAGGACAGATCATCGCTGTGAAGCATGTTTCGGTACGATCCCGAAGGGGGTTGAGCACTACCACTTCAAAGGTCAGTATGGGGGCGACTGGCAGAATTGGAGAATGCACGAAGAGTGCTTCGAGAAGTACGACGCGGACGGGGAGAATGAGTTCTTTCCTGGGGATTCACCTATGCCCGAGGGGGTAGTCCCATTCAAGCGCACGCTGCCGGGGAGGCCCTGATGCCGCAAGTCGTGACCACACCGAACCATCTGTGCTTATGTCCGCACTGCGGGACGGTGTACAGTTCCGGCGAGCGCGGCATCATCCCCGAATGCTGCGGAGAGACGATGCTGGTCTGGACGCCCGAGCTTTGGGCGAAATGGGAGGACGATCATGCCTGAGAAGCAGACGTGCGGGGAGTGCGTGTGGGGGACCTTCTTGTCTCCATTCATGATTGGCCAGTGCGAGTATCCGCAAAGGCCAAAACCCGGTAGGGATTTAGAGGTCGTCCGGTACGAGGGCAAAGATTGCCCCTGCTGGGAGCGCAAGTCCGCCGCACCCGAGGGAGGCGCGAAGTGAAACGCTACGTCGTCGCGGTGAGCCAGAAGGAAGCCGAAGAGTTGGCCGATCTGATCGGCTGGAACGACCGACGCTGTGCCGAGGAGCATCTGGCCGCAGTGAAGGCTCCCCCGACCGATCCGTACTACGCGGCGATGTACCGGGTGTACGAAGTTGAGTCCGCCGCACCCGAGGGCGGAGGGAGGGAGTGATGCTTCGTAATCCGACCCGCCCCGCTCCGCATGTAGGGTTGCCATGTGCTAACTGCGGGCACAGTTGGCTCGATCATGTCCTCTTCGATGAGCGTCTGGAGCGGTACATCCCTTGCGGCTGCGGTCACTGGAGCGGCTGTGAGTGTAAGCAGTGGAGGGAGTCCGAACATGCCTGACCCAACGCAAGACTATCTGGCCGCACTCGCAAGGGTGCGGGAGGCGGTGAAGGAGGTCAAAATTGCAGATCAGTTTCCGTGGAACGCTCCGGGAGTGGGGGCGAGAGAATCTGAGCTTGGATCACTCTGGTGTGACATCGACCTTCTCCTCACCCCCGGCCCCGAGATGACGCGGGAGGATGTGAAGGCGTGCTTGGCTGGCCTGATCTCTGACTGGATTGATGAACACTCGCTGGCTCTAGGGTCTACCGCGTGGTTGGATCTTAGTAACCAGTTGGCGGTCTTCGTTCTACACCACAGATTCTCCGCCGCCCTGTCCGAGCGCTTGAAGTGGGCCGAGAGGATTGCGGAACTGGAGCGCGAGGTAGAACACTGGAAAGCCGTGGTGCGCCAGTGGGAAGTATCAGAAGCTTTGCAGTCTGGAGACCTCAATGTCTGACATACCCACCCCGCTCACGCCGGAGCGCATCGATCAGACCCGTATCGCCGAAGCGCTGGAACGTCTGGCCGCGCTCGCAAGGGTGCGGGGGCTTGCGACGGCTATCTTAGACGGTTGCTGGAATGTCGAAGCGGAAGCCATCAAGTTGGCTGAGTCGGTATTAACTCTCCTCGCCCCCGGCCCCGAGATGACGAAGGAGCGCATGGACAAGTGGGCCGGTGAAGTAATGGACGAACTATCGGATGGCACTTCGCTAGCTGAGGAGCACGCCATTATCGCTTGCGCTTTGCGCTCCGCCGCCGAATCCGCCGCCCTCTCCGAGCGTCTGAAGTGCGCGGCGCGGATTGAGGAGTTGGAGCGCGAGGTAGAGAGGTTGAAATGCGGCGCATAGTCGTAGGCCATTCCGGCGGCGTTACCTCGGCTTGGTGTCTTGGCTGGGCGCTGGAGAACTTCCCCCGCGAAGAGGTTGTGGCCCTCTGGCACAACACTCAGCGCGAGGACGAGGACACGGTTCGCTTTCTGTTTGAGATTGCCAAACGCTTGGGAATTGAAGTAACCGAAAGATCCGATGGCCGGTCGGTGGAAGAGGTCGAGGATGACGAGGGGGCGCTGGCAAATAACCGCATGGCCTTCTGTTCCCGCATTTTGAAAGCGCAGCAAAGGGATCGTTACTTCAATGAATTGCGGGCCGCCGGAGTATCCGAGATAGTCAATGTACTAGGATTCTCGGCGCTTGAATGGCAGCGGGTCCAGCGGGCGACAATGCGGGCGAAAGAGGGTGGGTACTCTGTTCGATTTCCGATAGTGGCGGCTGGGATCACTAAGCAACAGTGTGCGGATTGGTGTATCTCCCTCGGGGTCCGTCCACCGCGAATGTACGGCTGGAGCGAGCACGCCAACTGCGTAGGATGTAGACGCGGCGGAAAGGCATACTGGCTGGCGGTCAAAACTAACAGGCCGGATGTGTTCCTAGAACACGTGCAACGCGAGAAGGGTTGGGGGCACACGTTTCTGAAGGACACTACCCTGGAACAACTGGCAATCACGGGTCTGAAAAGGCCCGTCAAACAGCGCGAGTCCATCGATATTGGACCGTGCGAATGTGGAGGATAACCATGCCTGACCCCACCCCGCTCACGCCGGAGCGGATCAAAGCGGAGTTCGACGATGCCGATACCTGCGCACGCGCTGAGTACCGGATCAAGCGGCTGGGAGAGTGGGCTAGTCGCTACGGCCCCGACCTCCTGGCCGAGGTCAAGCGGCAGGCCAAAATCATAGCCAATCTGAAATTGTGCATTGACTCGCTCTCTGCCGAAGTAGACGCCGCCGACCTGAAGTGGGTAGGAAAAAGGAGGGGGGGATGAGCGACAATACGATGACGCCGGAGCGGATAGAGGAGATAAGGCGAGAACTGGCATATCTTACGCAACGTCGCCCTCACCCAGAACGCTTGTATGGGCAATTGGCAATGTGGGCGCGGGAATATGGCATCGAACTGCTCGATTGCATAGACTTATCCTGGTCGGATGAGTCACGTCTCACTCTTGACAAAGAAGCGGCTGAGGAGGAGGTTGAGCGGCAGGCCGGTGTGATATCCGACCAACAGACACGCATCGCCTCGCTGACCGCCGACCTGGACGGCTGCATGGCGGATTGCAAACGCCAGGCCGGGGAGATCGCGGCGCTGAAGGCCAACTGGTCCGCAAGCATACAAGCTCGACACGAGTTGGCGGAACAACTCGGGATTGTCGAGTCTGGACGCGACCGTCTCCAGGCCCGCCTGGACGCGTTGCCGGGGAAGATCCCCCTGGTAATGGATGACATCGAAAAGCAGTGCTTTGTGTGTTCCGAGGTCGAAGGCATAGAGCTTGGAGAACAACGCTCCTGGGTGGCGATGGCGCATATGGTCCAAGCCGCTACAAGAAAGATCCGCTCACTGGTGGACGCCGAGGGGAAGAAGGAGGGCACGTGAAACTGGTTGACTATTTGCAATTGGGATTGTTGTTAACGGTGATTTTGCTGGCTGTTGCTGGCTGTCTTGGGGCGCAGAATAGAGAATAGACGCAACCGCATCCTCGCGGCGCGGAAGGGAGGCAAGGAAGATGGGCGATAACGAAGTCACAGCGGGTCAGTCTATCCATACGGCCTGCGGAGCCTCATTAGTTAGTCACTTGGAGTCAGTTGACGATCTCAAGCACCAACTCTCCGCCGCTCTCGCGGACAAGGAGACGGCGGAGAAGACGTGGCGTTGCTTCAATTGCGGTTTCGAGACTCAGGACGATACTGAGGCACTTGCCCACTTCGGCAACGACGACCACGGTAAGTCAATCTGCGTCACCTGGGCCGAGTTGAATGCAGACGGGCGCGCACAGGAGTACCAGAGCCAGGTCGAGGAGCGCAACGCAACCGAGGAAGAGAATACCAAGCTCCGTCAGGAAAACGAAACCCTCGAAGATTGGCTCGGCGGAATCGAAGGTGAGATAGCGTCCCGGTTCAAGGGATGCCGAACAGTCAACGACGCCTTCAACTTGTACGATTCGATGGAGGGACGGGCACTAGCATCCGAGGAGAGGGCGGAGACGGCGGAGGCGCGGGTGGGCAAGTTGGCGGAGGCGTTGAGACAGGCCCGTACCGATCTTCTAACCGCCACCGACGCGGGAACTTGGGATGACGTGTATCAGGTGGTAGCAGATTTGGATGCCGTCCTCTCCGCCCTCCCCTCCGACCTTCTGGCCGAGTATCGGAAGGCGCGGGAGGATTCGGAACTGCTGGACGGGATCAAGTCCTGGTACAAAATCTACCGTTTAAGCGATGGGTCGTGGTCTGTGGCCGATATGCGCGACGGGTTCGTGATAGGCAAGGGACCGACAGCCCGCGACGCTCTGCGGGAAGCTAGGGGGAAGTCGTGACCTTCAGGCCGTCTGCCCCACGCTCGGTCGATTCGGCGCCCGTTCACCCAGATACGCTTCGAGGTCGCCCGTGCTAACCTCAAGCGCCGCGGCCATGCTTCGCAGCAAGGAAAGCCTGGGGTTTCTCATGCCCCGAGTAACAAGCGAGATGCAGGCTTTACTGACGCCGCATCGCTCGGCAAGTTCGCCGCACGTGAAGTTCTTTAGCTTTTCGGCCACGTCTGCCATGACTTCAATGTTACGCCTATCGTTTACTCAAAGTCAACTGTTGACAGAGGGTAAACAGGTGGTGTATCGTAGGGACGGGGATTAGGTATGGAAAAAGGCTTAGAAAGCAGGCGTCTTGAGGCTACCGCTGAGGCGTGGCACGATGCCACCTCTAAGGACGACGACACACCAACGCGGCAGCACGCTCAACTGATGGGTGCCCTTTACGAGATCGCCTACCAACTGGCGGTGGCTAACGAGTTAAAGGCCGGGCCGCCGCCATTTCGCTTTGTCGTAGCCCGCAGTGGGAGCGTTCCAGAATTTCCGTTTGTGCTCATTGACCCTACTTGGCATCTGGGCGACGTCTACGTCTCTCTGTCGTGGCTATTTATGCCAGATCCAGAACTCGGAGAAGGCGCTTACAAAACCATGCGGTTCAAGACGCCCCGGGAGGCCCAAAAGCTCGCGGACGAGCTAGCCAACTCAATACCGCGCCTCGTGATTTGTCCCGACGGCCCGCCTTATAGGGCGTTTAGGGCCATCGACCCGCCCCTCTCTCCCCTCTAGCCACGGGGACTCTCCGCTGCGAACGCCGCAACGGATTCAGGCCGGGCTTGGGGCCTTGCGTTCTCAGGCCCGGCCAGTATTAAATTGCAAACGGAAGTAGGGGGAATATGCTTCAAGAAATCAAGTGGACGCTCCAAGGATTAGGCCGCTGGCTGGCCAACACGCTGCCCGGCTCCGAGGCTCGCCGGCTTCGCAAGGAAGTGCAAACATGGATGGGCGTAGCGCGGGCACAAGAAACGGCCATGCGGGTACAGGCCAGTCAAACGAAAGGCTGGCTGGAGATGAACGATGAGGTTAACAAGATCGGCCTGTGGCTCCGCGAAAACAAGAAAGCCGAGATTGAGCGCGGGGACCACGACGGTATGAGCATTTCTCAGGTGGTGATTCACTACCTGAAAAGGACGTAAGGAGACAAATCAATGCCCGCAAATCCTACCAAATCACACAAGATCGTTAGGCGACGCCACGCTGCCGAGGCAGCCTATCACCGCGCCGTGGCCGAACTGTTCGGCAGCACCCAACTCAGGGAACTCTTGGCAGCCTACGCTGAATCAATGCGCGAATCGGTTGAATCGGCCAGAGAGAATCGGGAACGGTGCAAGAACGCGCCTACACTGATGCCTTCAGTGCCTTTCAAAATCCCATACCTCCGCCGTAGCGAATGCCTGAAGATCATCGCTGAGTTTCTGCTGGAGTGCGCCACGGAGGAAAGGGTTCCCTGTCCCGCAAAAGGCGACGATGGGCGCCTATCGCTTAACGAGATGGCTTCGGTCGCTCAAAGGATGTACGAGAAGGGCGACTGACCATGCCGCGAAAAATCCTCACATTCGATGGTCAGACTTATGACCACAAGCGCGACGGGCCGCGGCTCACCACGCAGTACGGGCGCACATTCGCGCTGATGCTCGACGGCCAATGGCGCACCCTGGCTGAAATCGCGTCTACCACCGGCTGTCCCGAGGCCAGCGTATCGGCCCGGCTGCGCGACATGCGGAAGCCCCGCTTTGGGGAGCACACGGTAAACCACCGGATACGCGAGGGAGCAAACGGGCTGTGGGAGTATCGGCTAATACTGGCAGAGGAACAAAAGACGCTGGATTTTGGGAGCGCGGAATGAGCGGAGTCAACGGAGACTATCGAGCGTTTCTGGAGCAGAAGGCCATCTATGCGCCCGCTTGCGGGTTCACTGTCCCGGCTGAAAGCATCAACCCGATGCTGTTTCCATTCCAGAGGGATCTCGTACTGTGGGCTTTACGCCTTGGCAGGGCCGCGATGTTCGAGGATTGCGGACTCGGAAAAACGCCACAACAATTAGAGTGGGCGCGACACGTCTGCGAACACACCGGCCTGCCCATTCTGATCTTCGCTCCCCTCGCTGTGTCCTACCAAACGCAACGTGAGGGCGTCAAATTCGGAGTACCTGTTCGGGTGGTCGCGCGGCAAGCGGACATTGGCCCTGGCGTCAACGTGACAAACTACGCCAAGTTGGAGCACTTCAAGCCGGAAGGACTCGGGGGCATCGTGCTCGATGAATCCTCCATCCTGAAAGGATTCGACGGGGCCACCCGCAAGGCCATAACTGAGTTTGCCAAGCCTATACCCTTTCGCCTCGCCTGCACTGCGACACCAGCCCCAAACGACTATATGGAGCTCGGCAACCATGCCGAGTTCCTGGGCGTTATGACACTAGCGGAAATGCTCAGCATGTTTTTCGTTCACGATGGCGGAGACACTTCCAAATGGAGGCTGAAAGGCCACGCAATCAAAGTATTCTGGGAGTGGGTGTGCTCCTGGGCGTCGGCTATCCGCAAGCCCTCGGATCTTGGGTACAAAGATGACGGTTTCATTCTGCCGACGCTTCATATGCACCAGATTACCGTATCGCCCGAGACGGTTCCCGACGGTTTCCTGTTTGCACCCGAGGGAAAAACTCTCCAGGAGCGCCAAGGCGCCCGCAGAAGCAGCATTATTGAGCGGGTTGCCGCTTGCGCTGCGTTAGTAAATGGCAGCGATGAGAAGTGGATCGTTTGGTGCAACCTAAATGCCGAATCTCAGGCTCTCGCCAAAGCTATCCCGACCGCCATGGAGGTGTCCGGTTCAGACTCCGACACTTTCAAAGAGGAGGCCATCCTACGGTTTGTCAGCGATGAGCCCGTGGACTTGGTGAGCAAGCCGGTTATGTTTGGGTACGGCCTCAATCTTCAATGCTCGGCGCACGTGGCATTTGTCGGACTTTCGGATTCTTACGAGCAATTCTATCAAGCAATCCGCCGCTCCTGGAGATTTGGCCAAACACGAGAGGTCCACTGCTACGTCATTACAGCCGACACGGAAGGCCCGGTGGTCCGAAACATTCAGCGCAAGGAAAAACAGGCAATGGAAATGATGGAGGGAATGGTGGAGCACATGAAAGCCCAGATGACGGAGAATGTGCGGGGCACTCAACGGCAAGCCGCCGCCTACAAGATCGGCGCGGCACAAGGCGAGCGATGGCAGGCGATCCTGGGAGATTGCGTTGAGGAGACCGCCAAGCTCATGACGGACTCGATAGACTACTCAATCTTCAGCCCGCCATTCGCATCGCTATACACGTATTCAAACTCGGAGCGCGACATGGGAAACGCGAAGGACTTCAGCGAATTCGCAAAGCACTTCGAGTTCCTGTGTCCAGACCTGTTCCGCGCCCTGAAGCCGGGCCGCCTGCTATCTTTCCATTGCATGAACCTGCCCATCACAAAAGAGCGCGATGGCGTGATCGGCATTCGTGACTTTCGCGGTGACCTGATCCGCATTTTTCAGGCTGCGGGCTTCATCTACCACTCCGAGGTGGTGATTTGGAAAGATCCGGTCACGGCGATGCAACGGACTAAGGCTCTCGGGCTGCTTCACAAGCAGATTAAGAAGGATTCGGCAATGTCTCGGCAGGGGATCCCCGATTACTTGGTGACGATGCGGAAGCCGGGCGTCAATCCTGATCCGGTCTGCGGAGCGTTAGACGATTACATCGGGGAGATGCCGGACGCGGAGTTTACAGCGCTATGCCACTCGGAATACAGAAAGCGATCTGAGTTCTTCGGCAAACCTATGTCGTTCGACGATTTCAAGAGCGTCATGATTTGGCAGCGGTACGCCTCGCCGGTATGGATGGACATTCGTCCGAGCGACACCCTGCAACGCGAAAGCGCCCGCGAGGAACGCGATGAGCGGCACATCTGCCCGCTTCAACTTCAAGTAATCGAGCGGGCCGCCCAACTATGGACGCTGCCCGGAGATCTGGTTCTTTCGCCTTTTATGGGCATCGGCTCCGAGGGGTACGTGTCCGTCAAAATGGGGAGGCGATTCATCGGAATGGAACTGAAACAGTCTTACTACGATCAGGCCGTCAAGAATCTCGAAGCGGCTGAGTCTGCCAAGGGAGAGCAGTCGGGCCTGTTCGATCAGCCAGAAGAGGCGACGGCATGACCTTGCCCTGGGAGCGCGAGTTCTTAAAGTTGGCCGCTGTATGGCTGGCCTGCCGGTGGACTGTGCTTGGGGGACAAATACCGGCCTGCCCGTGGGCACTCGGCGGCCTCGCATTCCAGTTGCTTGGTATGAGCGACTACAAGGATGAGATGCGGCTACTGATTGAGGAATTACAATGCACCCCAACAAACACCTAGACTCCGCCGGCAACTGGCGCGACGTGTACGGCAATCCAACCACCGCGCCGGCCAATCTGCGCGAGATTGAACGCGCCATCTCCCGTCAGCGCCGAAAGCTCTCAGGCTTAGGCCGCCGTGGGCCTTTCCCGGTCCTGTTGGCCTGCCCACACTGCGGGATATCCCTGAGTGCCCGCGACCGGCGGCGGCATCGCTCAGCCCGCAGGAATCGCCGCAATGGGGCATCTGAGCGGGCACGGTGGATGACTCGCCATCTAACCTACGCGCTGGAAACCGGGAATCTGTGCGCGGCAGATAGCGGGTGTGCGATTTGCGGGCCGCTGCGGGGTGGGGGCGCATGACGTTTGGCAGCCTGTTCGCGGGGATCGGCGGCATCGACCTGGGATTGGAACGGGCCGGGATGCGGTGCCGATGGCAGGTAGAGATCGACCCGTTCTGTTGACAGGTGCTGGCGAAGCATTGGCCGGAGGTGCCAAAGTATGGAGACATTACCAAACTCAGCGGATCGGAACTCGAACCCGTCGATCTCATCTGCGGGGGCTACCCCTGCCAGCCATTTAGCCACGCCGGAAAGCGGGCCGGGGCTTCCGACGCTCGGCATCTTTGGCCAGAGTTCGCCTGATTGCTTCGCGTACTTAGACCCCGATACGCACTGCTGGAAAACGTCCCAGGCCAACTTTCTCTCGGATTTGGAGACGTTCTCCGAGACTTGGCCGAACTCGGGTACGATGCGGAATGGACGTGCTTGCGCGCTTCAGACTTTGGCGCCAGCCACTTGCGAAAGCGGGTGTTTATTGTGGCCTACTCCCGATTGCGGCCAGGGCGAGAGTCCGAACTTGAGGCCGAGCCGGATAGCGACCGGGAGAACAACGGAATACTTGGGGCGCACGGTGGCGATGCTTCCAGCGACTTGGCCCACCGCAACGAAGGGCGACGGGGAGAGCGGGCAGACGCGACCAAATCCGAATCGACAGGGTGGAGCAGAGCACGAGAGCTTGAGGATAGCGGCGTCCTGCTGGCCTACTGCTCGGGCGGATTGTCTAGGAACCCGGAAACCGGGAACGGGCGGGAAGATTCTGGCAGAGGAAGCACGGAACTGGCCTACGGCCCGTCAGGAAGACGGGGAGAGTTGCGGGAACCACCCAGGAGCGACAGACAGTCTGACGGGAGCGACGGCGAAATGGGCGACGCCGGCCGTCCCGAACGGCGGCCGCACATCGAACACGAGCAACTATCGGGAGGATGGATCGAAGCAGCAGGTAGACCTCGGGGCGCAGGTGAGCCTCTGGCAGACCCCAGCAACGGACAGTTTTCGGAGTCGGGGCGGGGACCGGAAGGACGAACAGGGATTGGATCAACAGGCGAGATTCTGGCCGACGATTTCAGTGAACGAAATACCGCGGTTGAAACGCGACACAATAACGGATCGAGTATCGGATTGGGATGCTTCGCTCCCGGCCCCTCAGATCCCCGATGGCCCGGCATCTTGCGAGACTTCCCTTGGCTTGCGCCCGCCCTCGAAGCGCCGCCTAAGCCCGGTTTTCGTGGAGTTCCTGATGGGCTTTCCGCTATTTTGGACAGAGCTATGAGCAACAGAACGAAACGCCTGAAAGCTCTGGGAAATAGCGTGGTCCCGCAATGTGCCGAGTGGATCGGAAGGCGAATCATACAAGTGGAGGCAACCCGTGAGCACGCCTAACCCGCCCGCCTGCTTCCCCGCCCTTTCTCTGGCTCTCCGCCACGCCGCCCGACTGCTACTCTGCGCGATTCTGCATCCGCGACAAGTGCGGCGCCATCGCTTAGGCTTGCGCTGTTTTCACTGTGAACCGTGGCGGCGGCACGGCGGCGCGGTAGCCACTCCGCAAGACCTACCGCAAGAGCAAATGGAACTCGGCCTGGACGAAGGCCAAACAGAAGAAATATCGTGCGAACAAAAAGGAACAAAAAATGCCGCTACCGATACCAACGATTAGCTCTATCAGAGAAGCAGTCGGGACGCTCGCCTGGAACATACACACTCCAGGGTTGAACCAAATTTGGAACGGCCATGAAAGCTCTGACTATGGGCTGCTGTTTCGGGAAATCTGGAAATGGAAAGGCGAAGCGATGTTCTCTGAGGGACTCTCGCAGCGCACTAAGGATTGGGTGATGGATAACCAGTTTATGATCGGTGCGCTCTTAATGTACTACATACTTTCAGCGCAATCTTGGGCAGACGAGCGGCAGGCAAAACAAAACTCGGCGAGCAAGGAACCCGCCGCTGAAACGGGGGATGATAATGAAATTCACAACTGACAAGAAAGATTTCATGGCGGCGCTCGGAGCCTGCCTCAAGGTGATGGACGCACACACGTCCATGCCAATACTCTCACACGCGCTGATCGAGGCTGACGATGACGGCCTGACACTCAGCGGGACGGACCTGGAATTGGCCGTGCGGGTCCATTGCGATGCGGAGGTTCGAGAGGTCGGATCGGCAGCCATGCCCGCAAGGAAACTCTACGACTACCTCGGCGCTATCGCGGCCGGCGCGGAGGTGACAATTGCCCTGGACGAACCAGGCGGATGGGCAAAGGCGACATGCGCCAAAACGCGCGTCAAAGTGCCCACACTGAAGGCGGAGAGTTGGCCCGACCTGCCAAAGGCCCCGGAGCCAGCGTTTTCCATCGACCGAGAAGTGCTCAAAGGGTTGATCCGGCGCGTAGGTTTTGCGATGAGCGACGGCGCCAACAAGAGTTTCGAGTTGCATGGCGCGGCGCTACAGATTCGCGGCGAGGCGCTGTCCATGGTTGCTACGGACTACCATCGGCTGTCCCTTGCAGCGGCGCCGATCGCCGCTCCCGTCTGCTCGGTCTTCATCCCCGCGCCGGCCATCGGGCAGTTGAAGCAACTTTGTGAGAAAGGGGACGCTCCGATAGGGATATCGGAGAACGAAAACCACATTTTCGCGGCTAGCGACGGCACCCTGATAATCTGCCGGAAGGTCGCTGTGAAGTTCCCCGATTACGAGAGAACGCTCTCGCGCGCGATCCGCAATCCGGCCACCGTGAACCGCCTTGAGCTGCGCGACGCGTTGGCCGCCGCTGGCGTGTTCTCGGAGCAAGAAACCAGGCTGGGGCCAGCACATAAGGTCGCATTGACGTTCAAGGGGGCGGAGTTAACGGTCCAGTCCACCAGCGCCATGACGGGCGAGGCCGAGACGTGCATCTCTTACACCGGCGAGGAGCGAGAACTGGTTATCGGGATGAACGCCCGGTTCATTCTCGACTTCCTGGACGCGGTGGATAGCGAAGAAATCGAGATTCGGACCGACACCGCAAACGGCCCGATGGAATTCAACGTGCCCGGCGATGCGAGTTACCGTTACATTGCAATGCCGATGCACATTTAAGGAGACGAAATGTTCACAATTGAGCACTACCTACAGGACGGCAAGAGGTTGGCAGAAAAAGGGAGCGCGGCTGAGATTACGGCGGCGCTACTTAGGGCAAGGGCAGATGGGATCGGGCGCACCCCGGATGATGACGAAGACACCGAGGCCGCGGAATTGCGCTACCAAGCCGACGCCTTGATCGTCAACCGGACGGCCCCGTTTTCAATTTGATTGACAGTGGGCGGGGGATCAGGTATGATTGAGGTGGACCGAAGTTCACGCCGGGCCACGAGCGGGGGCCTTACCCCCCGCTCAGGCGTGATGCCCTGTAAGGAGGGCATGTGTACCGTCAAACTGAAAACCCATATCCGCCGATAGGTGAAGAACCGTTCAACTTATCCGGCCCGGAGCTAGCGGTCTGCCCTATCTGCCGCTGTCCACTAGAACGTTGTCTCTGCCCGCCCGAAGACTGGGGCGAATAGTGAGGGCGCGGACAATCAAGCCGGGGTTTTTCTCAAACGAAAGTCTGTGCTCACTACCCCATGTTGTCAGACTGTTGTTTGTGGGACTTTGGTGCCGCGCCGACAGATCGGGCAGGTTAGAGGATCGGCCAACCCGGCTAAGGGCTGAGCTTTTCCCCTACGAGCCAGACCTTGATCTTGACCCCATGCTCGAACTCTTGCAATTGCAAGAGTTGATTTGGAGGTACAAAATTAACGGATCTTCATACATTCAGGTGGTTCAATTCCTAAAACATCAGCGTCCACATCCTCACGAAGTTGATAGCGTTATACCGCCAATTCCGTGGGATCTTACTGATTTACAAGGATGCCGTGACTGGGTGAACCAATGTCATACCAAAATCTTACATGTCATGACATGTCAGTCAGGATCTTCAGGGTCTTCAGGATCTTCAGGCCTTCAGGATCTTCAGGACCCTAGTTCGCTATCAGCACAAACCGCTGATAGCTCACTTGCGCGTTCACTTGCCCCGGTGAACGGCACAGCGGGCAAACACCAAAACCCAGAGGCGTGGTTCAAGGAGGAATTCTGGATTACCGGGGTAGTATGGCAGAAAATCGGCTATGGTAAAGCTCTTGATGCCTGGAAGAGAAAAGTTCGGACTCGGGGACAAGCCGAGGAGTTGATAGCGGCAGCTAAAGCGCAGGGGCCTGGAATCGTCGAACACGCTCACACTCACAACCATTCCGTACTTCACCCGGCGACGTGGATCAATCAACAGCGATGGAAAGACGATCCAAATCCAGAACCGGCCCCGCCGACTCTATGGGACCACAAAAACCAAGCCGTGTCCGACACGTTTGATGCTCTAATTGCGAGGGACTTCAATGTTCACAAAAGTTGACCTGACGGCGACAAATGCCAAACTGAAAATGCTTTTAAATTATCCACCAGACCCCGAGGCCCAAGCGGCCGTGATGGAATTGCTTGTCCGTATGGTGCCCCACAAAGCCGCGTTGAGCTGGTTGGTCAACACCCTGATCGACCACATCGGTCGCTGGCCCGGCCCCGCAGAAGTCCGCGGCTTGCTCTGTTGGAAGTTCACGCCAGCCGATGGGGTAGAAGGCCAATGCACACTGCCGGGTTTCAGCCTCGAAGACGGGGAGCGGATCAGCCTGGAGCAACACGAGGCGGCGCGACAGATGGCCGCAGGAGCCGACAGCGGGGCGCTGGGGGCGTTTGTCGATTCGACGCGCTTTCTGATGCCGCCTGGAACGGTCGCTTCGGTTGAGGTAACAGTTAACCAGGAGCCGCAAAAATGAGAGTCACCACCGAATACCGCAAGCTCCGTTTCCCACTCAAATCAGCGCCCAATATGGTCGATACCGGCTTTGTTGACGCCAAAGTCTTCACGCTCGTCGGCGTGGGGGCCTTAACCGCCGTCCATGCCTCGCTCGACGCGCCGGGTGTCTGGGCGGTCGCCCATGCGCCATCAGGCCAGCTAATCATGCAACTTCCTACCCACGAGGAGGCTGAGTGTTTCGCGCTCGAATTACTGAAAGAGCAGGAGCGCGGCAAAATGCACTTGAATTACACTTACCCTGAGCACATGCCGGAGAGTGCTCGGCACGAGTTGACGATGTTCCGAATCACTTGGGCGGAGCGGCGCCGTTTGGCGCTGCCGAAGTATCTCGGGAAGGTTGCGATTCCCGGTGGGCTGTTGGGTCTCAATTTTCAAGGGAGGAAAACGTGAACGATGTGATTGTGGCCGCGATTATGCTTGTAAGTTTTTTGGTGGGGTTTCGGGCGGGTTGGGAATGGAGGGGCGAATGATCCCCACCCCCAGCCAGATTGACGACGAAGTCCACAAAATCCGCGCCGGCGTTACCGCGCTCGCCCAGAATCCCGAGCAATGGGGCGCGTTCGATGAGGTGATCGTTCGCAGTGGCCTCGTGAACGATGTGTTTTCGTGCTGTCAGGAAACCGTAGTTGGGATGGTCAATCGGCGGCAACTTCGCCCCGAGAAATCGGCGGCCATGTTGACACAGGGTATGATCGTGATGGCGTTCCACCTCGGGTATTTGGTGGCCGAGGCGATGATAGCCGAAGGGCAACGGGCAACCCTGCCGTCCGGCAAGGTGGATTGATGCCCGCCCTGCGCGTATACGGTGGCATTGCCTACAAGCTCACTTGCCGGGTAGCTGACATGCACGGCCTGTTCCGGGCCGTAGTGGTGGCCAAGCATCCGCATTCGGCGCGGGCCGTATTGCAGCGCGTTGGGATTGCCGAATGTTGGTGCCTCTGGCCGTCCGGTTCGATTGTCGAGCAGCAGGTAGCGCGGCCGGGCCGAGTGATGGTCGCGCCGCTACACGGGGCGTACTTGCGAGTGACTGAGTACGCCGAATATCAACCAGCAGCCAAACGGAAACGGAAAAAGTGAGATGTGCCAAGATCCGTACCGGCGAGCAGAGGAGTCCACGATGAACGGAGACAGTCCACACAGCGCGGCATACGAGGCGCGGATACGAGAAGCCCGGCGAGAGGAAAACGAGCGGTGTGCCGAGATCGCGCAAGAGGCGGGGGACAAAGCCAAGGGCTACGGCACGTCAGAATGGTTGGCATTTGCTCGCGGTGCGTGGTGGGTTTCCGACGAGATCCGCCGCGCTGCCGTCAGAGAAGCCCACAGGCCCGCGCTTGAATCCCCTGGCGACCCCCAGCGCCGCATTCACGACCTGGAGGCAGCACTACGCGCCGCCACAGAGGCCCTGAAGCCGGTTATTGGGTTCACTCAGCCGGTTTACAGCGGCACGGTTTGGAGCGATACCCAAGTGGCCGAAACGTACACTGCGGCGAGGAAAACCTACGCGATTCTAGTGGAAACCGCACCAAAGTCTGTTGCGGACGGCCACCAGGACCATAATTCCCGGCGATTCTGAGGCCCAGGAGCGATTCTCAAGGCCAGGGTGCCACCCAACTACCCCCTGAAGCCTCCAACGCGTCCTAGGGCCTTCTACGAGCACTTCGCGCACGCGTCGGGACAAAAGGCGCGGAGTTGGGCTGTTGGTAAGCTATTTATTTGCAGCGGTTTGCATTTGGAAAATAGCCAGAGAGGGGTCCCGGAATGGTGTTTTTGTCGCCCATTGCCGCAGCCGTCAACGCCCCCACCAAAACGCTAAACGCCGCAGTTTCATACAGATACGCCATCATTTTTGTAGACGCAAAATAATTGAAAAATAGGTGTTGACAAGCGGTAAACGGTGGTAAGATAGGGCATGGAACAACACACACAGGCAGGGAAGACGGGTAGCCAGACGCATGCGAGTTGGGACGGCGGAGCGATAACCGCTCTATTCCCCAACAAGCACACGACCAAGACGCGCTGCGGGAAACGGGTTTCAGTCTCCCGTATCGATGACCACGACATCCAGTGCGGGGCTTGCCTGGATGCCATCAACCGCGAAACCCGCGCCTTGGACCAACTGCGCCAATACCATGAAGTGCTGGTATCGGACGGACTCGACGCAGCGAACGCGCTTGCGCTGACGTGGTCACGTTTAGCCTAACCCCCTCGCGGGCCACCGGCGGCCCGCCCACCTGGGCGCACTCGTGGTTACGTACCGGGACGGGAGGGAAGGAAACAAATTGACCATAAACGTGGAGCGCATCGAATTCCAGACCGCCGCACAGTTGATCGCGGCGATAGAGAGATTGGCGGGGAAAGAACTCCGCTTGGATGAGGTGTATGTCAAGGATCTAACCGGCTGCGAGTTGACCGAGGTGGCGCTAGAGCAGGAAACGCTCACAGATAACAGTGTGGTTTTCAATTTGGTCCTGGCTCAGGCCGAAGACCCGAATTCGTGATGTCCTGCGGGCTGCCCCGGAGCGGCCCGCGCTTTCCTCAGAGCGCCCGCGAGTCGGACGTTCTGAGGGAGGAAGACATGACCGAAGCGAAACGAATAGGCCACACTCAGCCACTCAAGATTCACAAGCGGTTGCTCATCTACGCTCTCACGGCTCACCCGGAAGACCTGCATTCGGTCTTCCCAGAGCCGTGTCCCTTCAAGACGGCAGACGAAGCGATCAAGGCGCTCCAAGAGCACCCTGGCACCTGGATTGTGGACGGCGTGCTCAGCGAAGACAACGGAACAGAATAATAACCCGCCGTCCAGACGGGCGGCGGAGAGTGGAGGCATTCATGTACGTGAACGAGAAGGAATGCGCGAAAGCCGGTAAGAATGCCGAAACCATCGAACAACTTGCGCGGCACTTCAGCAGCGCCGGAAGGCGTGCCCGAAAGTTGGGCGTCTACGTGTTCGGTGGATCGGGCGGTGGGACTATCCGCTGTCGCGACGCCGACGGAGGACGGCCATTGATCCTAGCCAATATCGACGGCGAATTCGATGGCGGAGATGGAGCTTCCCGTCCCGATGCGGAAGGACTGGAACGCGGAGAATAGACTACTAGCCCGCTCCCACGAGGGCGGAGGAGAGAAGACGATGAGACTCTGGACAATCGACAAGCTGCTGAAACTCTTGATGCGTCTGGCACCGCACAGCATGGAAGAGATTACTCAGCTAGGCGTTATCATTTTCGCGCGGGGGTTGCGTTGATGGGCGACTTCCAGCGCCGCACCACCCACGAACTACCGCCGCCGGAGCGCAAACCGGATAGGTCGGCCTGGCGCTTTGCGCTGTTCGTGGGATGCGTTGCGCTGGCGCTACTGGCCCTGCTGTACTTGACGAGAGTGTAAATAATTCTGTTGACAGCGCGTAAACCAGGACTCATAATAACAGGGTAAGGAGACACGCCGAATGGCAAACAAGGCGATCATGATTGAAGTGGACGATGAGGCGGAAGTTTACCGCTTAGTCGGCCCAGACGGTGAAGAGGGGGCCATTACCGATTACGGTGTGCCCGCGACGCTAAAGATCGGCAACGAAACCTATCTGGCGTTCATCGGGGGCGACGGGCTGGCAGACTCCGATTTGGGGCCAGATGCGTTCCTGGTTACCGCGGTCGAGACCGACGTGGAAGACGTGAGCTTTGAACTCGCGGACGAAGCCGACGCCACCACGGTTGAAACGGAAACCGAGGAAACGGACGAAGGGGACGAAGACGATTCGGCAGATGGCACGGATGCTGGAGAAACCGCTGCCGATCAGGAATAGGGGATTGCCGGGCGGGGAGCCTAGCGGTTGAGGATCAGCCACGCATTGTGCGATGATCCGCCCGGCAGTAAGTTCTTCGCTTGTGTGGCCACGCAAGCCCCTTGCCGCTAGCCGGGAGCGGCGGAGATTCCCGGCAAAAACGGGGACGTATGGAAACTGCAATACCATGCATTGTCAGCGTCGCAGTTCGGGGACTACGTAACTCGCTGGATGAGACCCAGCATCAGTTTGCTAACCGATTGGGGACCTCAATCCGCACGATAGCACGGTGGGAAACGCGATACCCGCCGCGCGGAAAGGCGTTAGGTGCCCTGCTCAACCTTGCGCACAACCAAAAACAGTTTGAACTTGCCCTAGTGTTTGATCGGGCGCAATCGGGGAAACTATCAGTAGGCGCTCTCGCCCTTGAGGTTGATATGCTCAAAGATCGCCTGAGCCAACTAGAGCAAACCGTGGGACAGTTAACAGAGAAGATGGGAGAGAACTATGCCAAAAACATTAGCCGAATCACTCAAAGCGGATGACGTGACGCGGTTCAGTAAAACCGTTGAAATGCCCCCAGAGGCCCTTGTGGATATGGGGGATGCCCGCGCATTCAAGGCGGGCGAGATTGAGGGCCTGATGGAGTCCCTTGCCGCACTCGGGCAGATCCAGGACATTGCGATCCGCCGGGGCGAGGATGGGACGCCGATTGTGAAGGATGGCCGACGGCGGGTTGCGGCCATGGTGATGTACAACCGGCTGGTGGATGCGGGGAAACGTCCCGAGCCAAAAATGCGGGCGCGGTGTACAATCTCCGATGCGGATGACGTGACGGCGATGGAACAGGCAATCGCGGCCAATGCGGATCGCGTGAACCCGACGCCCATCGATGACGCGCACGCGATTCAGCTACTTCTCGGGATGGGCAGGACCAGGGAGCAAATCGCCACCCGGTACCGCCAGCAGCAGCCGTGGATCTCAAGGCGGCTCTCGCTGATGGACCTGCCGATTGCCCTTCAGAAGCGCGTCCATAAGGGCAGGCTATCTGCCGACGCGGGGTACAAGTTGACGTTTCTCGGAACGCCTGAGCGGATGGGGCGCATGATAACCGAGATTGAGGCAGCCGGCCAGGAAGTCACTGGGCCGGAGATTGAACGGCGCCGATTGGCCTGGGAGAAAGAAGAGAAGCGCAAGGAAGCCGAGGAACACGAACAGGCGTTGGCGCCCCCTGAGCCGATTGAAGACCCGGTTACGTTCATCCAAGCCGACAGCGAAGCGCCCCCGTTCACCCCAGACGGAGAGCCGCCCGAAGAGTTCAACGCGGGCGGGGTAGCCGAACAACCCGCACAGCAGCCCTCCACAGCGGAACCAGAACCGACCCCCACGCCGAAGCCCAAACGAGGACGGGGCCGCCCGAAGGGATCAAAGAGCAAGAATCCTAAGCCGAAAGCAATCAGGCCGCGTTCGCCTAAGGCGATACGGGCGTTTTTCAAGATTGACCATGCCCCAGCCCCGTGGGGGTCGCTATGCGAGAGTGTTCTCGCCTACATGGATGGTAAGATCAGCGACGACGAGCTAAACGCCGCTGGCGTGTATGCCTGCGGCGGAAGCGAAGAATCTCAACAGGAATAGCCCGAGCGATTGCAGAACTTCAGGCCCGCCTCTCGCGTGAGGGGCGGGCCTTTTGTTATCCGTTCTTGAGGCAGTCCATTAAAACTTCCTGCTCTCGCTTGAGGTCCACTAGGGCTTTCACCCGCTCCCAGTATTGGTCGTTATCTACCAGATTCCTCAATGCTGTGCGTACCTGTTGTAGGTACTCATCGGGCAGGTTCTTCGGGTAGAGTCCGAACCCATCAATCCAAACCTCCCGCATTCGGCGGTCTACCGTGGACTGCGACGTGCGCTGTTTTCTCTCTGTTCTTCCGTTTCGTTTATTTTTGTTATCCATTGCGGTATTCTTCCTTTGGGTTATTGCGCCGCTGGGCCGGGGGTTACAGGTTTCGGTTGTTGTAATGCTACTTTAACCCACACTCCCCGGATTAGCCGGAGAGTTTCCACGAGACGCTGAGCGGAGTCGTACTCCCGACACTCCCATTGATAGTCGCGCACATAGTCTCCGAATACCTCTGTGCCACAGCCGATCCGCTGGATACGGTTATTTCTCCCACGTTCGGTTATTCCCGCTCTCTCTGCGGCCTGAAGCAGGATCTCCATGTAACCGTCGATGCCTTGTTTGTAATAGGCGTAAATCATCCACCTCCGACTTGTGCATCCAGCGGGGCATCCCGCCAAGAAAGCCTTTAGTGGAATCTTTTTGAACACCCCGAATCCTTCCCTGGGTGGATTCTTGTGAGTTGCGATCCGTTTCAATTTGGCCATTTTCGTCCCCCTAGCCCGCCAACGGTGGCAGCACGGGCGGCTGTGTTTCGGGTTTCACGCGCACCTTCCGCACGGGCGGCATTTGGATTACCGGCTGTGCGGCCTGTCCCGCCGCGTCATCCTCGGCCTGCTGTTTGGCCACGATTTCATCGTAGGCCAGGAACTCATCTAGGAACGTGTTGAAGCTGCTGAACGACAGTTGCACCTTGTTCCAGATTGGCGGATAGGACCGCAGGAGTTTCATGACCACCTCTTTCCCCTGTTCCTTCAGGAAGTTGTACGGCATCCGGCCCTTGAAGTTGATAAGCGCCTCTGCGAACATATCGCCCGAGTCTCCCCGGTCCAGTGCCGAGAGTAGCGGTTGCTCAAGTTCGTGGAGGAAAGTCAGAATCATATTCATCGGATTGACTCCTGCATCTTGCGGTTGCTGTTGCGGCTGTGCTCCTACCACCGGAGGCATGGGCATCCCCGGCTGCTGTGGTTGCTCTGCCTCGTAGCCCGGCATCTCCGGCGGCTGTATCGGGACTGGCGGCGCGGCCTGCCCTTGCCCGGTCTTGGAGAGCGCCATATTGTACACGATGCCCTGGATAGCGTTCATCGCTCCAGCGATCAGCGGCATGGCCATCGTAGCCAGCGGAACCCACCACGGGCCGGCGGCTTTATCTGCCGCTTCTTCCGCCGCCCCGCCGCTGAGATTGCGGACCTGATCGGCCACCGACAGGATTTCTTTCAGTTGCGAGATTGGGTTGCTCGACTCCGATCCGGGGGGACGGATGGCCACACCCGCCGCCGTGGTCTGGGCTGCCGTTGTGGACGTGCGGAGTTCCTGTATCTCACGCCTGAGCGCCTGCATCTCCTGGTCCCGCATCTGGGCGATGAGGTTCATTGCGCTCTTGAGATCTTCCCGTAGGCGTGCGGACTCCGGGTTATCGGTCTGCGGTTGCGTGGATTGGGTTGCGGGCTGAAGGGCTTTCACAAGTTCCACGATGGCCTTCATTTTTTCCCCGGTGTCCGATTCCCGCGTGGCCAGCTTCATGACTTCCGTGATGGTATCGGCCATCATGCGTCGCGACGCATCGGCCGTGTCGGCCATCATTTTGACGCTCCGGTTAGTGGTTTCCACGTCTGGGTTAGGGGCCGGGGCCGCCTCTGGCCTGTTATTGCTCTCGCTCACCCGTTTGTCCGCATTCTCCATGACCTTACCGGCTAGGCTGCTGACTGCCTCGGAGAGCGCTGATACTGCTGTAGCTGCTGCCATGTCTTCCTCATCTTTCGCGTTTGTTAGTTGTGGTTCGCCTGGGATAACCACTCCGCGGCGTTTCAAACTTGCAATAAAGTCCCGGTTCTGCGGGTTGTTGAGTTCAACCTCGTCGAGATCAACCAGTGGGGGATGGTCGCGGTCATCCACCGAAATCGTGGTATCAACCACCGCTTTTCCAAGGGCGCCATCATGCAGAATGAACTTGTATCCGCCAGATCCCCAGCGGTGGATAATCTCCTCTTCAAGTTCTCCCTGCGTAACCGCATCGAATGGTTCCGGTATTTTCGCTATGTTCTTTGGTAGCCCTAATTTCACGCGGTCGGTGACCGGATAGGTACGGTAAGCGTATACCTCGATTCGATTGGGGAACTTCTTGTTCATGTCCTGCCAGTATTTCAGCCACTTGAGCGGCTGAGGGTGGAAACCGGGAGGCTTATCGAGGTGAGGGATCTTTTCTTTGTCGGGATTTGGCGGTCTTCCCATGCGTTTTGGAGCGGTTTGCGCCGGTTTTGACGCCGGAAACACAGCGTCAGCAACCATTTCGGCGTCTGTTACTTGCACATCTGCCACATGCATACCTCCTGTAGGCGGTTCGGAAACTTTACACTACATATAGTAGTATACTTCTTGCTTTCGCTTGTCAAGCGGAAGTAACATCCCTACAGCGACGTGTGGCCACGATCTTCCATCCCGGACTCGGGAGAACGCTCCGCTACGATGTGCAAATGGTGGACGACGATCCCGACGTTCAGGTGGCGCAGGTCATCGACATAATGAGCGGACACGTAGAGCGGGACAGCCAAGACCCGGCAGTAATCGCGCAGGCGCAACAGGCGCTTGCGCTGGGTGACGGAGATCCGCTTCAGGGTGTCTTCGATCTTGTCAGATCGCAGCTCCGGTTCTCCCGTGATGAGGTCCTGGCTTCCCCGGTCGCATCCTTATATAGGTTGCCGTTCGTTGAGACGTTTATCCCGCCGTCCGCAATGGCCCGCATGTGCGACGGCGACGCGAGTGGACGGCCCTGCATCCGGCTGGGCGACTGCGACGATTACGTCATGTACGCCGCAGCGATGCTCCGGGCGCTCGGCGTCAAAGCTCGATTCGTCACCGTTGCCGCAGACGCCCGCGATCCCGACCAGTACACCCACGTCTACCTTGCCGCGTACTCGGCCAGCGGGGGGCGCATCCCAATGGACGTGTCGCATGGCGATTATGTGGGCTGGGAGCACGAGGGCAGCTACAAGTTGAAGGAGTGGGACATTGGGCCGGGACGCCGTAACGCTCAGTGGCTATTCATTGGCGCCGCGATCTTAGGCGGGTACGTGGCGTACCGGGAAGGGTGGTTGAACTGATGGCGAAGCCGGTTACAAAGGTCGTGTTTCGCAAGTGGCCCAAATCCGAGGGCGGCGGCATTCTGGCATTGTTCCCCGAGTTACCCGGTACGTCCGAGTACGACATGGATTCTTTCGAGATCAACGGCGGGCACGGGGCGGCGTCTACCGACCTTGTGTCCAGAACGAAGGCAGCCGCTCCCTCCGAGTATGCCGAGACCAAGCGTGTTCTGGAGCGCAACTACGGGTATCGGTTGCGCGTGGTGTGCAAGATTCCGGGGCGCTCAATTGAGGCGCGGCGAAAAGCGATGGGCAGAATATCGAATCCTATCCCCATCGGTCGCTCCAAATCCTGCGAGATCCGCAAACTGCCGGGTGGCAAGTACCAGGTGAGGATCTGACGATATGCACGGGGTAAGTCCACAAGCCGCGATGAACGGGTTCGCTTTGGCCGGAGCGGGCATCGGGTATTTCTCCGCGGCGAAGAATCGTAAGACGCTGGCGGCTTTCGTGGGCTGTTTCCTGGGCTACTGGCTCGGGGTGCAGTACGTCAAGAGGAACATCTGATGGGACTCCAGGCCATGTGTGGTGACTGCCAGAATGCGGGAATTGGATACCTCGGAGACGATACCACTTCGGTCGCCTCAGACGTGACCGCGCTTCTGGCGCCGCTTGCCCAAGCCGGCGGGAACGTCATCACGGCTGGAGCGATGCCCGCAGGGACCACGTACACAACTAACCCGATCACCGGCGTAGTCACGGCGGCGGTTCCTTACGGAGCAACGGCGCTGCAAAGTTCCTCAAGCTCAACGATGCTGCTGCTGTTGCTGGCGGCTGGAGTGGTGGTTGTGTTCGTGATGCAGAAACGGGGCGGGGGAGGGTACTGATGAAAAAGTGGTCATGTTACACGTGGATGCCGGTACGGTGGGGCGGGCGGCAGTCTGGGCGTTCTGAACGCAGAAAGTCCCACTTCGCTATTGTTGAAGCTAACACTAAGCGGCAGGCAGAGGCCATCTATCGGGAGAAATTCCGTGATGCCAGCGCCGGTCGCAACGTGTCAGTTACCCTAGCCAAACAGAACCCCCTCAAGATCGGCAAGTGGATCAGGGCGAAGATCAAACGTCTGCGCAACGGCAGCTTGCGCGTGGAAGTCCCCGGCTACGGACTGCCCTACGGCGTAGGGTCCAAGAATCGCTAATGCAGCAGGCGCGCCTCAGTTACGTTTCGGATCAGCACTGGAACCCCCTAGTGCTGGACACGCGCGGCATTCCCGACCACCGTGCTGTGTCGTTGCGGCGGGCGGGTGGCTTCCCCGTCCATTCGCCCGCCTGGAGAAGCGGCATGGGCGACACTGCCATTGCCGGAGCGGAGTCTGCCATTCAAGGTGCCGAGCAAGGATTCGCGGCGGGTGGCCCCATCGGAGCGGCCATCGGAGCGGTAACGGATCTAATCGGCTCTCTGTTCACCACGTCTCTGACTGGGAAGCAGAAACAGGACACCACGTACATTGCGAATGACGCCGAAGTCCTGATGCAACAGAATCTCGCCGCGTATCTGGCCAGCCCGCGCAGCCAGGCGGATCAAGCGGCGGCGCTTCAGAACTTCGATCAGCTTTGGAATTGGCTGGTAACGAATTGCGCCAGCCCGTCTCTCGGGGATGCGGGCGTGGCTTGCGTGGATGACCGGCAGCGCGGGGCCTGCAAGTGGGACAAACCGGCGGGCAGTTGGACGCAGGATGGTACCGGCGCCTGGAACTGGACTCCGGCTGGCACGGCGGGCGGCGGCGTGTGTTGGAATTGGTTTGTCGGCTACCGCGATCCGATTGCCAATGATCCGGGCGTAGTTCCGAACGAAGTGGCCTCCGCCTCTGTTACAGGCTCCAGCAGCATGACGCTCACCGATGGCACGGTAGTAACTACCACGCCGAGCGGATCGACCATCACAAGCCCCGATGGCGTGTCCATCGACCTCACTCCGGTTCTGATTGGTGCGGGGGCGCTGGTGTTGCTCGTGCTGTTGCTCCCTGGAGGGAACGCATGATACAGGGGATTGGGTTGACTACGCAGTTGCCAAGCGTTACAGGCGTAACTGCGTCAACGCCGGTCAATGTGGCCGTAGGCCCGGCAAACCTTGCTAGTGCGTTAGCCGAGGAACAAGCACATACGCAGGCTGTGGCGGGTGAGCCTAAGGCTGAATTGCTAGCCTTCGCAGCGGCGGGTGCCATACTGCTTTTTGCCCCAGGATGGTGGAAAGTGACTTGCGTTGTTCCTGTGCTGTTAGAGGGTTTTCAGGAATTGTCGCTGGGGGGTGGGATGTGAGGTACGCACAATGATACAGGTTTACGAGAACGGCCAAGTGATCCCCGGCGATCCGGATCAGGTGTTGGCGCAACAGGCTGCCGCCGCCCAGGCCGCCCAAGCCGCCGCTGCGCAAACAACCATGTACGAGACCGCCGGGGCGGTGATTGTTGGGGCCGGAGTTCTGTGGTGGTGGATCAAAAAGAAGCGAAAGGCCAAGGCATCCGCAGGAGGCAAGTAGCTATGCTGGCTAGCGTTCATCCGCGTCATCTCAGGCTGGATAACAGTTTGGCTGGAGCGCATTTGTACAAAAGGCGCGGCATCGCTGGGCTGGGAGACTATGCAGGAGATTGGGCGGCGGCTTTCTCGGCGTACGGCCAGACTAGCCCCGCCGCGAAAGCTGGTTTCGCTTGCCCAACCGATTCTCCGTCGCAGGATACTTACTCCTGTCCTTCCGGTTATACACTGACTCCCGTGCCGGCCTCCAATGGTGGCGGCAATAAATGTGTGGGCGCCAGCGGGAACACGCCCTATTTTGATTGCCTCAATGCGGCAAACGCTCTTGATCCGGGGATGAATGCGCAGCAGTGGGTAGCGGCTGGAGAGCCAGCTACATATGGTGGTCCGCCAACCGTAATGTCGCCCGCTCAGACCCCCGCCCCGTCGGCCCCTGTTTCAACTCCTGTTAGTCAGCCCGCATTGCAGCCCACTACGCAGCCCGTTGCCACTCCAAATGTCATCGCCCCGGCATCGACGCCCGTTCCTGCCATGGCCAGCCCTACGGTTCAGAGCATCGTTGCCACGAATAGTGCTCCCGCGCCAGCGACATGCACCATCTCGCTCCTGCCGAGTACGGGGCTTTGCGATTACTACGTTTACATTGGAGGCGCGGCGGCCCTGCTCGCACTGTGGTACTTCACAAAGGGAAAGTGACATGGACACCAAAACCATCTTCAAGTATCTCGCTATTGCGGTAGGGGCCTACCTGTTGTACGAATGGCTCTCGACAAACGGGTATCTCGCTCAATTCGGAATTGGAACATCCACCGCCGCTGGAACCACCACCACGGGTACAGGCACCGCAGCCGCCCAAATAACGGGCACGAGCGCGAGCAACGTACCAACCACTTCGACCAGTTCGGTCCAGACGGTTCCAGCGGCGACGGGTGTGATGACTGCCCAAGTCATCAACAGCCCCGAGCCAGGCAGCGTTTCTCCGGTATCCGGCGCTGTGGCGGTTTCCGCTGTTCCGCAGTCAAACGGCTATACGCTGGTAACTTATTCGGATGGATCGACGGCTATGGTTAGCCCAACCGGACAAGTTATACCGCTTTCGGGTCCGAGCGCCACTCCATCGACTTCACCGTCCGTGGCTCCAGCGGCCTCGGAACCGACTTCCCCATCGCAATCTACCGTTGCATTGGTGGCCGCCATGTCTCAGGGAGATTCTTTTTTGAACGGTGGCGGGGTGAGTGGCAGCGGCCCATACGACCACTGGAATTATTATTACAACCAAACGGCTGAGGGAAAAACGAATCCCGCTCCGAGCGATGACGTTGTAGGTGTGGACCCCAATGCGTCGATCACGCTTCAACAGTGGTGGCAGTTAGTTTCGGTGCACGGGATATCTGGCCTGCGCGGTTTTGGCGGGTACTCTCAGTGGGGTATCGCATAAGGTGACACTATGACGGTAGATCCTCAATCGCTTGCGCCCCCGCTCACGCATCCGTGTTTCGGGTGGCGCGATAACACCGTGCAAGGTCGCCATCATCACAAGGGATTGCCGTGGTTTTGGATCGCGCTAGGAGCGGGCGCATTGCTTATTGTGGCCAGCGGTAGGAAGGAGAAACGGTCATGATCTTCGGTATTTGCGGTCTCGGTCAGGATGACGGCGACGATGGTGGTGGAGATGATAGCAGCATAACTCAGGTATTCAGCGGAAGCAACCCGCAGTTTCCGGCGGCAACTCCGATACCGACGATGCCGACAGTCTCCGCCCCGACTCCCGTTGAATCTCCCATCGCGGGGACTTACACGCCCGAACAGACAGGCGGCACAGACACCACATCGACATTCAACGTTCTGGCTCCAACAGCTAGCGCCCCTTATGGCTACACGGTGGATGACGCGACGGGGGCCTATGTGCCCATCACTGCCGCCGACGCTAGCCCCGCCCAGGCTCAGACTGCAATCAACACGGCGCAGAGCAATCTAGCGGCCCTTACCGCTGCCGGGGCGAGCGCCGCCCAGATTGCGGTAGCGCAGAACGCGCTTTCTCAGGCTCAGGCCGCTTACAGGGCGGCAGTTTCAGCGGCGGCTACAGCGAGCACTTGCACCAAGACGCTCTTTCCCACATCTGGGATATGCGACTCGACCCTCTATATGGTCGGAGCAGCGATGGGGTTGTTATTGGTGGTGGGTTTAATGAGCGGAAATCCGCAGCCGGCCCGGAGGTAACGCTATGATATTCGGACTCGGGAATGGAACTACGCCAGCGGTAAGCGCCGCTCCCGCGCCCGTTCTCTCCGCGTCCGAGCAGGCGGCGCTCAATGCCATCGACGCCATAGCTGCCGACACTGCCGGTACCTGTACGGCTCAGTGTACGCTCACAACGCCCTCCAGCACTCCGGTAACGGGCACATCCTGTTACACAACCTGTGTCTCGGGTATGCAGGCTGCGATTGCGAACGCTCTAGCGACGTGCCAGTCCGAGGGCAGCGGTCAACCAAACGCTTGCGCCCTGGCATCCATCCAGGCGGCAATGGCGGCGGGCACGGTGGCTACCAGCGGCACGGCTTCCGCGCCTTGTACGGTGTCCATTCTGACTTCACTCGGTATCTGCGATTACTGGATTTACGCAGGGGCGGCGGCAATTGCCCTGATGCTGTTTATGAGAGGGAGGCACTAATGGACCCCACGCTCCCCAAGATGGAAGTTCGGCCCGGTCGCGTCGATGACTTAGTTTTTGCAATCGGCAAGCGGTTAGTAACCCTCAAGGCTCCTCCGGTCGTGCAAGAGGTGTTTTTAGAGTCTGAGCCAATTTTGAAGGGGCTTTGCACGCATTACTTAGGCAAGATCCGCGTTCCGGGAATTCAGCGAGGAACAAGGAAGGCCAGTAAGAAGCGAGGCGCGAATGTACGTTAGGCGCAGAGGTCTCGGAAACGGAAGCCCGACAACGGGCGAAGTGGTGGCGCAACAAGGTGGAGTTCCAGCCCCGACGCCAGCTAGCGGCTATTGCGGCCCGTTTGGTGAGGGGTGGACTACCGGAACCTCTTGCTTCGATGAAGCTGTGTACAAAATAATGCATCAGCCGGTTACAGACACAGCGGTCGATGTGATTTCGGAACAGCAGTACGGGACCATACCCACCATCAACCCGGCTAACATCACGCCCGTAGTTACAAACGTCCCGGCGACTCCGACAGGCACGGATACCGGAGTGGCGCTCGCCCCCGGCCAATCTGCTGGCACTCTCAATACTCCGCAGGTCCAGGGTGCAGCGGAATCGGCAGACATTCAAGCTGCCGAGGACGCGGGAACCTATGACCCGACCGGAAACGCGACGGCGATTGGCGGGGCAGTCACATTTGGAGAAAACGTCTCTACCGCGTTCTCCGATCTTTTCAGTGGGAATTTGTCAAACACCGATCTTGAGTACCTTCTCATCATCGCCGCTCTGGGTGTCGGAGCTTTTTTGATTATACCGCCATTGTTAAGGAGATAAACCATGTTTGGAGCATTCGTGCCGGGTAGTTACGTTGCGCCGTTCAATCCGCTGAGACCGACTGCGAACGGGAACCCATCGGCGCCGCCCGCCGCGTCGAGGATCACCACGCATGATCTTCAGAGAGCGCACTCTGCCAAGCAGCATTCGGGGCGCGGAGAATTGGTGCCCGGAAGCTATCCGGTCCCGTTCAATCCGATTACGGGGATGGCCTCTCCTAACCTGTTTACGATTGGCGAGCTTATCCCCGGCAGTTACCCGATGCCGTTCAACCCCATGAACACGATGAGTCCTGTTGGTTGCGGGGATTGTGGGGGAATGGGCGATTTGGACCTTTCGAGCATCGGCAGCGACGTTTCCAGTTGGTTCTCCGGGGTGGACACCACAACCATACTGATGTACGGCGGCGCTGCGTTTCTATTGTTCTACCTTCTGGGACGCCCGAACCGCGCCGAGTACAGGAAAGCCAGATCGGAAGCTATCGCCAAAGTGAAGCGGCAATATCCGAGACGCGCTAGCACTGCCGCAAGCCGTCTGGCACAAGCCACCACGTAAAGGAGAATGAGATGATTTTGCGCAACTTTCGATTGGCAGTAACGCTATTCGCTGCGCTGGTGGCGTTCACGCCTACTGTGGCCGCGCAGTCCGCAGCGGATACCCTTGCGGTTGTCGGACACGCCCCGCCTCCGGTGGCGAATGTCACAGCCACCGTGATAGGCACAGGCGGATTCTCCACGTACTACTACTGGGTTGTGGCTCACTACGGCGGAGGCATGGTGTTCCCGACCGGCCCGGCGATGGCTGGCAATGCGGCCGCCGCGATTGCCGCCCCCACGTCCATCAGCGTGAATTGGACTCCGGTAAACGGGCTGAATGTCACCTATGACGTTCTGCGGACCACTACGGTACAGTTTCCGCAGACCGGGTACTGTACATGCCGGGTGGCGGTCGGTTTGACGGGCACGAGTTTCGTTGACACCGTGACTACGCCGGTACTGTACACCAATACGGGCTTTCCCTACCAGAACACCATCGGCGTGGTTTATGAGAATGTGCGCGACTACTCGCCTCCGCAATTGCAATTCAGCACCACTGCGGGAACAGTTTCGTGGGCTTCTCTGGTTACATTCTTGGCTGGCGTTGACGTGAGCGGCGGAAACCTAGCGGTCGATGTGGGGAACATTGTAGTGGCCCTTGGGAACATTGCAGTGACCGCAGGAAATATTTCAGCGGGCAGGACTGTCACTGGTGGCACTGGAGTAACGGCGACTACTGGAAATATCGCGGCCACCACGGGTAATGTGTTGAGTGGATCATACGGCAGCGAGTCCCTGACTAATGGCGGGGCGATGGCCAACCCTTCGTGGACGGTGACGGGAGACTTCGCTCTCGGAGGCGGGAACGCTACCTATACCGACTCCACTCACACAGGGACTTTGACGCAATCCGCCGCGAACCAAGCGACCCCGGCGGTCGCAAATGCCTATTACAGGTTCCAGTACACGGTCGTATCCAACACGATGACCAATGGAATCGTGAGCGTTACATCGGCGTATGCGTCGGCCACTAAGGTTCTGGACATGACGGTAGGCACAGGGAAGATTGCCTACTTCCAGGCTTCGGCCACCCCTACAAACTTTGTCATTTCTGTGTCAGGCTCTAACGGAGGGGCGTTTGTGCTGTCTAATCTGAGTCTGAAACAGCAGTTAGGCGGTGAGGTCACCGGCTCCAAACTGAACGGAGTTTCCGGGGGACTCGGGTTGAGGGTGGACTCGGCGGGCAACCTCCACAGCGGCGGAGTGTTTGTTAACTACAACGGATTGCCCACAGTGGGCATGGGGCTGTCGGCGGTGAGAGCCAAGTACAGCGTCACGGGCGCGACCACCTCCATCTCCACTTTCGATCTTTTGCCATCCGCCGCAGCGGGGTTCTACAACGTCAAGGCGTATGCACAGGTGACTACTCAGTCAACCGGAGCGTGTACCTTGACGGTGACTACTGGGTGGACCTACAATTCCCAGACCGAGACGGCGAATACCATCAACACGTTGTCGCTGGCGTCCAATAACGTGTCCGGGGCGGGTACATCTCCGTTCCAAATCGACGCCAGCACCAATATCACGCTAGCGACTACGGTAGCCGGCGCGTCCTGTAATAACCGGGTGTGGGATTTGTACGTGGTTCTGGAGCAAATCAACTAATGTACTTCGATCCAAACACGGGCCTGGAGTATCAGCCGCAGGACACAAGCGGAGCGCGTGAGATTCAGGTCCCGTTTCTCAATGAGGAGATCGGACTCGGGGCGCTCATCAAGCGGCTGACTTCCGCTGTCGGCATTCAGCCATGTGGCGGGTGCCAGGAGCGGGCGAGGCAATTGGATCAGCGTGTGCGGTTCGTGCCGTGGGGCGAGGAGTAGCGTGGCAGCGAGAAAGACATCTCGAAAGCGCAACTATCCGCAGTCCCGGTGGTGGCACGCCGTAGCCGACGCTGACGGCATCAAGAGCGTCGCGTACACGGGCACACTGAAGGGCGCGGAGAATGCGGGGCGGAAGATCGAAGCCGCAGGCTACCGGGCGCTGCTGATGCCCGCGCAGGAGAGTGACGCGAAGGGCTGGCGTAAGGAGTGGAAGATGGGGCTGAAGAATCCCGACTGGGGTCAGGTCCTCGTACCGCTCAGCGCCATCACGCCGGTACATGAAGTGCGGATGTTCGACTGGAAAGACAAGCTCATTCAGGAGATGCGGGAAAACGGGTGGGTGGGCCGTCCGTTGCTTGTGCTCAGGGAGGGCAAGGGGGACTTTGGGGCGCTCACTGGATCGCATCGTTTTGGGGCGCTCGCCGAGATGTACAAGCGGAAAGAGTGGCCCAAGAATCTCCCGTACGGGAAAGTCCCCGTGGTAATTCTCGAAAAGAGCGACTTCAAAAACCGGGAAGGGAATAACGGCTGGGGTATGATCCACGACGCGGTGAGCGACGAAGACCGCGCCTATGTCATCGCTCAGTTTTTGAAGAACGATGAGAGTCACCCCAATTCGCCCGCAATTCAGATCATGGCCGAGGAGTTGGCCAGGGACCACGAAAGCTGGACGCAGCATGAGCGGGTTTCTCCAGCGATGGATCGCTTGCGGGACAAGTTGTCACCGTTCGATTACATGAGGGCACAAGTTATGGCAAATCCAGCGGGCGACATTCAGGACCGCTTCTCAAAGCAACTGGCAGACAGACTTTGGCCTGGAGTGAAGCGCGCCGGGACGAAAGAGGAATTGCACCAAGAGATCCACGCGGCCATGCACCAAGTAGCGGAACCAGGCAGGGCGGGGAACCCGAATCCGGCAGAACAGTCCGCAGCGCTGGCCTTCCGGCGCCGGTTGTTCCAACGGCTGATGGAAGGTGAGCCAGTCAAGGCCGGGGAGTCCTACGCCTACAACGACAAGTACGGGACAGATTTTAGGAAGGCTACAAAGGCAGACGTGAAAGTAGTATTGAAGGAGTTCCGGCTACGCAGGCGCAACCCCGACACCTCCGCCGAGATGTTCGAGGACTTCCACGGTGAACCGCCATCGACCGTAACCGAGTTCAACGAAACGGAGCACTACTCGGACGATCTGGCAAAACTCGGCACGCTGGTCGAATTGAAGGTCCGCACGATTACCGGGCTGGAGGCCGTTCTCGGGTTCAACGGTTCCGCGCCGGAACTCGCATCGACACCGGACGGCAGGCAACTGTACTTTCTCGGCGGCGATCAGTCGCTCGACCTGGACAAGCTCAAGATGGGCGGCAGCAAGTGGGAACGGGATTTCATGGTGATCGGCGATTTGGACGAACTTACGTACCGCACCGCGAAAGGCTTCGATCATTTCAAGCTGAGCGACTACTATCATAAGCTCGGCGAAGAGAGCGGGTACATGCCCACGCTGATTTACGACCGGCTGAATCAGCGGTTGCAAGTGGCCGGGGGGCAATACCATAACGAGAAAAGTGGCATCAATAATTAGGAGAAAACGATGTTCCCAGCTTTGCTTTTGCAAGTGCTCTTGGTTCTGGTGATTCTGGCCCTGGTGTTCTGGGCCGTGTCTCAGATCCCGATGGACGCCGTGATCGCCCGCGTGATACGAGTCGTGATGATCGTGATCGTGGCTATCTGGCTGATCTACATTCTGTTCGGCTTGGTGGGCGGCGGAGGATACCCGCTCTTTCACAGGTGACAATGCAAAGCGAAAGTTGGATCATTGTCGAGTTACTTATCCTGCTGGCCATCTTCGGCGGGCTGGCGTTCTTTCGTATCCCGGCCTACGAGAAGGGGGCGTGGATGGTGATGGGCGCGATTTGGACTGCGCTTTCTACCATCCTCGGCTACAAGTTCGGGAAGAACATGCCTCAGCAGGCGGGCGACCCGAAGCTAGGGCAATTGACGCAATCGACAGTGACTCAGACGGATAGCAGTCCAACGGTTTCGACAACCCCGCCAGTAACACCGGGCGGGTAATCAGCAGTCTCGAACCCCGGCACACCGGGGAGAGGGAAAGGAGAAATAACGAATGGCTGGAATGGCAGTAACTTACCAGTACCCGGTGTCGGGGGCTTCCCCGCCCTCTGCGGTGCTGATGAAGAAGAGGCAGCAGGTAATCGCCACGGCGGTTTACACGACTGGAAACAATGATCCTACGCCTATCGTGCATAACCTCGGAGTCTCGGCGGATGGCAGCGACGGCCAGCCGGTGATCGACATTGCCATGCTGGTTCAGGCGGCCACGGCGGTAGTTCCCACGGTCGCATTTACGGATGCAAACACGGTTACCCTTACCCCCAATCATACGGCGGGTGGGGCGACCGACAACTTCACGGCGCGGGTCACGCTGTCGAGGCGCAAGTAGAGAGGAGAACAGATCATGGCTGGAATGACAGTCACGTATCAATACCCGGTATCCGGCGCGTCTCCGCCCTCGGCGGCGCTCATGAAGAAAAAGACTCAGGTGATCGTCAACCTCGCTTATGTCAACGGGGCGAACGATGCTACCGTGGTCACGCACAATTTGGGCGTGTCCACCGATGGTAGCGACGGCCAGCCGGTAATCCGATGCACGCTTGTAGTGCAAGGCGCTACTTCGGAGCAACCCATCGTGGCGTTTACCACGGCAAACACGGTAACGGTCACCCCGCACGTTACCGGAGCAACGGCAGGATTCACGGCGCAACTTGTTCTGGAGCGGCGCAAGTAAGGGAGGATCTCATGGCAGGAATGACAGTGACTTATCAGTACCCGGTGACCTCGGCTCCCACCGTCGCTCAGATGTTGAAGCGGCAGCAGTTGATTGCCACGGTCGCCTCAGGCGCTGGCGCGAACGATGACGCTACCGACGTGGTTCACAGCTTCAACACTAGCTCCACCGGAGCGGATGGGCAGCCGGTTATCAACGTGGCGATGGTGGCTCAGGGATCGGCGGCGGTAGTTCCGTCGGTGAACTACAAGGATGCGAACACGGTCACGGTAACCTCGAACGCAAAGGGCGCCAACTGCAATTTCACCATCCAGTTGACGCTGGAGCGGAGAGAGTAACAAGGGCTTGGACCCGTGGCCGCTTGCCGCGGGCCGAGAGAGGGAGAGAGCAATGGCGGAAGTGACCAAAGTACGACGGCTGGCCAATCCCAGCCGCAAGCGCCGGAATCCAGGGAAGCGGAAGCGGCTCACCCCGCGTCAGATCCGTTTCTTCGGCTCCCGGCAGCAGAAAGCCGCTCTCAAGCGGAAGCGGCGCCAGGCGGCTCAGAAGTCCCACCGCCGGCGCTCGAATCCCGTAACGAGGGTGGTCAAGAAAGTGGTGCATGTGTACCACAATAAGAAACGCAAGACGCGCAGTGCCGGAAGCGCCAAGCGCAACCGTCGCCCGCGTAAACGGAATTCGGCACTAATCCTCACGTTAAGACCGGAGGTACTAGGAGCCGTCAACCCGAGGCGCAAGAATACGTCTCGAAAAAGGAGAGTACCCGTGGCTGCAAAACGCAAACGGCGCGTAGCCCGCGCCAATCCTAGCCGGCGCCGCTCTCGCAGAGTGTCGGCTCCTTCGTACAAGAGAAAGATGAATGCGCATCGTCGCCGGACTGTTTCCAGCGGCAAGCGTCGGAATCCGCGTCGGCGCGTCATGAACCGTCGCCGGAACCCGTCGCTTTTCGGCCAGCAGATGACCGGCGGCAAGATGGCCGCCGCTATCGGCGCCGGCTTGATCGGCGTGGCTGGCGTCAAGTTGGTTCCCACGGTCTTGCCCGCGTCGCTCAGCGGCAGTGGCCTGATGCGCGTGGCCGTTTCCGGGGCCAGCGCCTTCGTGCTCCAGTTCATCGCCCGCAAGTTGGGGCTGAGTCAGGAGCTTTCGTCCGCCGTTCTGTTTGGCGGCTTGATGCAGACTGGGAGCGTGCTCATCAACTACGCGCTGCCCACCAGCATCTCGGCCAAACTGACTCTGGGTGAATTGGTGCCCGGTTCCTACCCCGCGCCGTTCAATCCGGTGAAGGCTGGCGCTCCGGTTCTGCTGCCCGCCGCGGCCCCCGGTAAGGGCGTTAGCGCCCTCGGTCGCACCGCTTTCGGTCGCCGCTTCTAGGTGGCGTACAGTTATCGTGGATCGCCGCCCGCATCTACGGAACGGGCGGCGAACACGGTAGGTACTAACGGATTTCAATGTGGCTCCCCGCACAACCGGGGAGAGAGGAAAAGACAATGAGCACCCCAGCTTATCAGCAGTCGATTGCGGATTCGTTCGCCCCCACCATCAACGTGTCGAATCTGATCGACGTGCAACATACTCCGGTGTATGACACCGTGACCATCGCCCAGAACGGGACCATCGACGAAAACGCGTCCCTGTTCTTTACCAATGTCGGCGGCGGCGCGTCTCCCACCAAGACGCTGGCTCAGACCAACATGACCATGAGCCAAGTGCTTCCGGCTCCCGAGGTCTTCAGCATCCGCGCTCTTCGCTTGCGCGTTGCCGAAACCATCTACCGCCCCGACTTCGATACCATCCTGAACCAATTTTGCCTGGAGTTCTGGATGGGGACCAAGTGCTATCAGCGCGGCCCGCTGTGGTACTTCCCGACCGCTGGCGGCTTGACCGGATTCTCCACTAACTTCGTGGGCGACACCGCCTATACGAACGGCCTGGCGAGCTACGAATCGCTACGTCCGCTGGAGATCCCGCTCGTGATCGAATCCATGAGCCAGTTCTACGCCCGGTTCGTGGGCACCGCCTACACAATGACGGCCACCGCTTCCGGCGGCGTGGGCGGAACCTTTGTTCTGCTGTTGGATGGCTTCTACGGACGGCGCGTGCAGTAGTACCGCACTCCGCTGTTCGGTGTTCGATTCGGCGGCCCCCGGCAACGGGGGCCGCCATAAAGGAGAACCGATGAGCACGGCAATTATCAATCCATTTGCTCCGCAGGCGTCGGCTGGGATGAACGTCATGGCGAGTGGCAGCTATCAGGATGTGGCTTTCGACTACGTGTTTAATACCACTCCCGTTCTGTCCCCCAATGAATTTCGACCCGGCGTTCAGAAGGCGCTCCACGCCGATGCGGACTTTGTTCTGCGGGCCATTCATTACGCGCAGCCCACGACGCCGGGCTTGGCGTTCTCTTTCAGGTGGTTCGATTGGCAGAACATTTACCATTCGGACGATCTGATCTCGAATCTCAACTGGAGCGCCGATCCCTACGACCCGACGCCGATTCTTCCCGAGGTGATTTTCCCTCGCGGCAGTTTCATCGGTCTCGACCTGCAAGAGAACAGCGGAAGCGATAACGACATTCAAATCGTCTTTCACGGCGTCAAGAGGTTTCGCATTGCGACTTCCGGTTAGTTGACAATGTGTAAACGAGAGGTGCATAATACGAGAGGAGAGGGCGCCGCATGATACGAAACGATGATCTGACTTACCAGATGCCGCCTGGGTGTCACGATGAGCACTTTCTTTACGTTTACGACGCCGCGGCGGCGGGACTAACTCCCGGCAACGACTACCTCAATCTCTCCGTTCTCATCAATCACGATGCGGATTTCGTACTGCGTAAGATCGACGGCTGGGGAACGGTACTCGCTGGGGTCGGGGCGCCGCCCTATGGCTCTCTGTGGATGCGAAACGCCGAGCGGCACATAGTGAGCGACGGCCCGTTGTCGTGGGGAACGCCGCAACAGGCTCCGGGGAGCAATCAGTCTTTCGCTGTGTTGCCGGAGCGGACATATCCAGCGGGGAGCGTGATCGATTTCGACATTCGGCACTATGCGCCTGCTTTATGGTCGCAATCATCTTCCCCGAGCCGGGTTGTGCCAGCTTCGCAGTTGGTGTTTTACGGAGTAAAGCGGTTTCGCACTCCGCGCAGCGGCAAGTCCGAGAATGCCGCGTCGGATCGTTACCCCAACGGCTACACGCTTAGCTCCTATGCGTATCGGCTTCCGGTGACGTTCGATTGGGGGTTAACAAAATCCGGTTCAACGTACCTAGACCCCAATTCGCCGAAGCAGAAGTACGTACAGATTCGGGACCACGACTTCGAGTTATGGGGCATTCGGGCGTGCGACATTACCCCAGCATCGGCGGCTTTGCCGACGCCGCAGTGCCGGTGGAATCTTTATGACGCCAACGGCCATGTGAGATCGAACATCCCCGTGCTCGCCCCGCTCCAGGTTTATGAGAATGGCATCGGAAAGCCTACCCCGTTCACGATGGGGACCGCCATTGTTCCGCCTATCGTCTATCCGGTTGGCAGTAACATCAAGCTTGACCTCTGGAGCATGTACCTTTTGAACGATCCGCTGTTTCCGTACCGGGTAGAGCTTACGTTCTTCGGAGCGCAGAGGATACCGAAATGAGCGACGCCAAAAAGGTAAGTTGCGTGTTGTGCGCGGGGCGTCCTACGCTTGTCCCGCAGGCGATAGCCCTGTTCTCCGCGCTGGAATGGCCGAGCAAGGAACTGGTATTGGTTGAGGATGCGGGCAGCGAATACGCAGGCACGGTCCCGGCGGGCACAGTTCGCAAGTCTGTTCCTGTCGGCACACTGTTGGGCGTCAAGACTCAGGCCGGAGTAGAGGCTGCCACCGGGGAAGTGTTGCACAAGATGGACGATGACGATTACTACGCTCCGGGCTTTCTTGCCCGCGCCGTTGCGGAGATTGAGAAAGGCATGGATCTCGTGTGGTGTCGAAGGCATTTAATCTATTTCGCGGCCACGGACGCGACTCGCCTTATCAGCGATTCCATGGTAGGTGGATCGTTCGTCTTCACTGCGGCTCTGGCTAAATTGATCGGGTTCCAGCCAATCGCCAAAGCGATTGATGAGGCGTTCTTCATCGACGCTAAAAACATAGGCTCCAAGTTTCGCCCCATCGTGGATTCTCCCGGCTTGTTCATTCGCGTGCGCCACGGCGGGAACATCTGGAAGACCTTTGATCTGCCCACAGCGCACGGCGGCAGTTGCACACTGACAGTGGATCAGTTGCTCATTTACAAGTCGGTCGCCTACGCAGGGTCGGGAATGCCCGCCGCTGATCGGCAAGTCTATCAGCAGTATCAACGGGAGGTGGCAAGTGCCAACACTCACTGATCGTGGCCCGGTCATCGACGGCCTGAGCTATCAGTTGATGACGCCCATGCTGCCGAATCGCTATCTGCCCGCCGCGATGGGACAACTGGAAGCGATCCGCAAGGCTGGCGCGTATCGCTCCCGGTGGTATGTCTGCCCCGAAGATTCGCGGCAGATTATCGCGGCCTATGACACCGTGGAACAACAGGTCCGCATTGTGTCAGGCTCATGGCTGTATGGCCTGATGCTTTCGCAAGCCGATCCTGTCACGCTGGCCTATGTGCCGCCGTCCAATCTGACGCTCAGGCTAACCGAGGGGGCGACGGGCATTGGATTCAGCGATGACTACGTTTGCGCCCTCGCTTTTGCGGGAAGTGCCGCCCAGTATAAGTGGCCGGGACGCCCATACCTGTTGTCGCAACCCCGCCTGATCGTCGAGCCGGGGTTTCTGAATGTGGAGATTTCAAACCTTCTCGCCACCGCAACGGGGAGGGTGCAACTTGTTCTCCTCTGCGCCGAACCATGTGTGGTTGTGGAGGATTCAATTCAATCCTCGGAGTGTGGCTCATGAGCGCCCATCCTAGCCCATACGTCAATTCCCCAACGCGATACTCCAAGCCCCGCGACCCCTCGCTGCTGTGCCGCGGCACGCACAACGCCCACTACGCGCAGCGGCAGCCTAACTATTGGGACCGGCTGCTAGAACGCGAGCACGGCATCTGGAATGCGATTCAAGCTCACGGTGGAATCCGGGCCGTGGTGTCTCCATTCCGCCCCAAGTTACTCAGCGTCGGGGAATGGGGTGAACCGTGGATGCGGGCCACCGGGGAGGCAAAGCCGCTGTACGAAAACGCTGTCATTCCGCTGCCCGCCCTAGGTTCCGGCGACACGCTAGTTTTGTCCTTCACCGTTCCGCCTGGATACGATGGCGTCATTACCGGCATCACGCATTTTTACATCGGGCAGAACTTCTCAGAGGCCAGCGGGGATCTTACGTGGAGACTCCAGGTGAACCGCCATTGGGTGAAGTCGATGGGGGCCATGATAACCACAATGGGCAGCGTGCAGCAGCCTTCCCCGCTGTTGCCCGGCGGCATCCGCGTGCTGTCCCGCGATATCGTTCAGTATTGGGTGAACGTCTCAGCGACGGCGAAAGTGGCGGGCGGCAACATCTTTTGCGCGGTTGCGGGCCGGATCTACCCGGAGCAATGGTGAACCATGCGGCTGACAAAATCGGTCCTGATGTTGGCGGCGTTTTCGATTGGGCTGGCGCAAGCCCAGAACACGGTGCGAGTGCAAGACCGGGAACCGGATTGCTCTCTGTATTTCACGCTCAGCGCGGCAAGCCCTAGCTCAACGGCGCTCGACAACCGCAACACGGCGTGTACCAGTTGGACGATCACATATCAGAACAACGGATTCGTCGCGCTTTCGCTGGCCGTAAATCAGGCGCCGGATAATTCCGGGGTACCTGGATCGTTCGGGCTGTTCAGCGGGTCTTCAATCTTCGGCGTCAATCCCAACACATCAATTACTCAGGCCAGTACCGTGCTGTACGGTTTTGCGCCGTGGATACAGGTAACGGCTACCGTAGTCGGGTCTGGTACAATCACCGGGCGGATTTATGGATTCCGGCAAACAAACTCCAGCGTATCGGTCACCTCTAGTGGGTATGTTGGGTGCGCATCTTCTTTGCCCTTCACTCTCTCCAATTCAGGAAACACTCAAATCGTGCCCCTTGTCTCCGGGGAGGTTATTCAGGTGTGCCATATCGACCTAGCCACCAACCCGTCGGAGAGCGTGTACCTGACCTACGGGACGGGAGCGAATTGCGCCGCCGGTACCGGATCGCTCACAGGGACATGGCCGAACATTCTTACTGTGGCTCTCGATTTGGCCGGTTCGCTCATCGTGCCCTCGGGGAATGCCCTGTGCGTCAATCAGAGTGTGGCGCAAGCAGCGGGTGGGCTTGTCACGTTTTCTCAGCACCCATAAGGAAAGCGCATGAGAACGAAACTCCCATTGGCCCTTCTGATCCCTGCGGCGCTTCTGGCCAGCGACATTCGGCCCGGCACTCCGGCGAACTCTCCTACGTGGCAAAAGTATGCGCTTGTGGCCATCGCCAACGGTGTGAATGGGTGTGCGAACGCCAATGGCTGTTGGCAAGTCAATGGAGTGTTGGGAGCCAACAAAGCGGCGGGACTCACTCAAGACATTACCCTTTTCCGGTTGCCAGTGAAGGGGAAGGTGACCGATTGGCGGATAAAGACGGCCATTGTGTTCACCGGGACAGCGACGGCATTGACTGGACTCGGGACAACGGGTAACGATGTCCTATTCCGCGCGGCGACTTACGACTTGACGGTAGCCGTGTCCAATACGAATCTTACTGAAGGTCCGACCGCCGGCGCGGGAAGTGGTACGGCGGCGGATACCAACATCGTCGCCAGCCTGATAACTACCGTCAATAACATTGAATTGATTGCAGCGGGTAGCGAGTTGGACATTTGGGTTCAGTGGTCAGTACTTCCATAAGGGGAATGGGCATGAAGACGGTTAAATTCTCAATCGCAATAATCCTGGCGCTGGTTTGCACTCTCCCTCTCCATTCTCAGCAGTTGGTGGGGAACGTCCCCATCTCGGGATCGGCTTGCACGAATGGGCAGACCTACGTGTATGTGGTTGCCAGCGGTACGTTCGTGTGTAGCACAGTGAGTGGATTGCCCCCTGGTACGGGAGTAGTGCGGGTGAACTCCGGAGTGGGCGCGGTGGCGGAACTCTCCGGGGACGCGACCACCAGCGGATCGAACGCGGTGACGGTGGTTAAGGTGAACGGCGCGGCAGTGCCTACATCTCAGACTGCCGTGGGCACAAACAATCTTGGACAGTTTGTAGCTACATCCGTACCCGTCGGTCAACCAAACAACATCTACGTGTCCCCCGCCTGTCCAACAGGCAGCACAGCTACATGCTATCAGGCGTATGCGGATGTGCAGGTTGCGACCACGGCCACCTACACGCCGCCGGTTTCCGGTGCGACTTCCTTATCCCCCACGGCCAACGACCAGGGAGGTCAATGGCAGGTGATCCCAACCGCTGGCCCGCTGGTCTCCCTAATGACTGTAACGGACGGCACCAGTACTAACAATCGTTCGCTAGCTGGCGTCTTGGCGGCTTGGCAATCGTCTGGAACTCCTTCCGTTGGTACGTGCTGGTACACGAATGAAGCGTCAGGCACGAGTACCACGGTGACCGCTAGCGTGACTCCTACGGGAGGCGCAGGGCATTCGCTTGTAGCGTTTGTACGTAGTTTCGGCACCACGCAAACGTACACATTCAGCGACAACTCTGGATCTGGACAATCTTGGGCGAATATACTTGGTAGCTCCGTAGTGTTCGGCGGAAACTCCGTCCAGATGGCGGCGACTTACGGGGCAGCGGGGGTTCTTGCGTCGGGTAGTTACACCGTCACGGCAACCATCAATCCAACCAAAACCTATCGTTCTCTCACCGTCTGCGAAACGGTGAACGCACAAACGTTGGATGCCGCCGAGGCATATGCCTATGTGGCTGAGTACACGGGCAGCCTGATACACGCGGGCGGCGGGTGGGTGTCGGTCACGACTAATCCCATAACAACCACATCCGCTAACGATCTGGCAATTTTCTTTGCCACGGCAAACAGCGCTATTTATACTTGGAACGCACAGGGTATGGGCATCACCGCATTGCAGATAACCACGCAGAGCACAGATCCTCCCTTTGCAGCGTCGGATGTTGGCAAGAAATTCCTCGGGACCACTAACTGCAATAGCATTAACGGGTACATAAGTTGCGGCACCGTGTTCCCGCCGGGCACAATATCCAGTTTTACCGACGCTCATCACGTCAGCGTCAGCGTGCCCCCTTGGATGCCATATGTGCCGACTGGCAATGCTTTCACCGGATGGTTCTTGTGGGGCCACGACGATACGACCGTTTTGCGGTCGGCTTGGTCCGCGCTCGTGACGGCGAACAGCGCCAATTCTCCGATGTCTCTATATCTTCCCTGTGGCGCCATGTTCGTCTCGGCTGCACCTTTCGTCACGACTTCTCTTGGAGGCGCATACAATCGCAACTTAGTCGGATGCAAGGGACAAGGGACATTCATAGTCCCGACCGCAGATTTTAGTTATGCCGGTGCGTCCGGAGGGTTGCTTTATTCCGACCCCAATAGTAACTGGAGCGGCTTTTCGACAAACGCTTATCAGAATGCATCTATTTTCACCTACATATCGGATCTTACATTTTGGGGAGCCGGGCAAGACGGCAGCTTGGTTACCACCGCACTTCCCATAATGAACTTGTCCAACACCATGTTGGATAACGTGTGGGTGGCGGCATGGAATTATAACGCCAATGTTAGTATGCCCGCCATGAGCGGTGCCGGAATCGAACTCAGACGCTCCGGATCGTGGTCTGGAGGGTCGCGGGGCCTTGTGATTACCGGAGATCAGGTGCCGACCAGGCTTTTCAACAGTGCCAGCGATTGCTTTTTTGGAGTTGGCGGCCAGTACACGACTGCGGGTTACGGACTGGAAATCGACGGTGGACATCTGACCTCCTCGAATTGCCAGTGGAATCCTCAGATAGGAGGATCGGCATACGGCGCTTACGTTCACGGAGGCTGGTGGAATTCTTCCGGGGATTCCTACGGCAAGCTGCTTATGGATGGCGGGACTGCAACGCTCTCCTCTTCCATCGATGAGTTGCTCACCGTCTATGGCATATCACAAAGCGGCGGCAGGCTCTCAGTGAGCAATTCGCAACTCGATAAGCTCATACTTTCGAGCACGGCTGTCTTCGTAGACGGCGGCGGAAATTATACATGTCAGACCATAGGTTTCAATCCGTGCACCGGCACGACTTACCCCTGGACGAGCAATTATCACGCGGTAAACGCGGCGACTGGAGGATCTCTCGTGCCATGGAAGTCCGTGGGAGGCTCCTGCACCGGCGTAGCGACCGCGAGCCAAACTTTGGGGCTGTATGGGACGGGTCCCAACGTCACGGCGTCGGCTTGCACATCGACCACGATTGGCACCGGAATCCCGATGCAGCAGAGCGGCTATCTGACTTTCCTTCAGGCCACGGCGACAACGGGTGGAGTCGGCGCATCGAGCGGCGTGGTCACAGTTCTCAAGAACGGCTCTGCTACGGCGGTCACTTGTACGCTCGGGACTGGAACTTCCTGTTACGATTTTACGCATTCGGTGGCGTTTGCCGTAGGCGACTTGATCTCCCTGCAATTCACAACCCAGGGCAGTGACACGCTGGCCGGAGTAAACGCTTCGGTGGCGACATATTGACGATTATGAAACAACTTCTGCTCGCTCTCGCTCTCGCCTGGCCGCTGATGGCTCAAGTCGCCACTACGATCACC
>Ga0181539_1000346_pt1 | contig 56196 bp, 61 predicted proteins | sample PEATcosm2014_Bin_46_FD_119767 | JGI IMG/M metagenome (GOLD analysis project Ga0181539, IMG submission 119767) | Peatland microbial communities from MTU Mesocosm Facility, Houghton, MI, USA - PEATcosm2014_Bin23_60_metaG | ecosystem: Environmental > Terrestrial > Soil > Wetlands > Peat | place...
CCTCGTCTGTCTCCAGGAGTACTCACCCCTCCTGTTCTTCAGCGGCAACGCGGTTCGGCTGCGCTTCTCTGCTGGTTAAAAGCTTGATTGGGAAGCGGCTGAAGCTGGAGCCAGTGACGTCGGGAAAGAAGTTCCGCGTCGTGATTGGCGAAGAGGGGGGGAGTCACACTCCCGTAGGCATGTTGAGCCCCACGTAAGAGACAGCCTCGCTGCACCGCCAAGGTGCTTTTGACGTTCCTCACTCGAACGACAACCTCCACCAGCCTCCGACCAGGGGCACACTCGATGCCGGTATTTTTTGGATATTGCATGGTTAATAGGCCAGAAGTTCAAGGCAAATTCCCTTTGGAAAGGGCAAAATTCCTTGTAAAGGTTACCCCGCGCCTGTGCAATGAGAGAAGTTGTTCATGGTTGTCGGCGTCGACGCAAAGTTACAGATTTGGAATCGACATAGCTTAAATTCGAACTTTGAGTGTATCATCGCGGGGACCACGAGGAGATAGGATGATGACAGCACAGCCTGAGCCTGCCAGTGTGAATGCTAGGACGATTCAACTTGTGAAGCTCCTCACGGAGGTGGGACCCGATGTCCCGGAGATCTCGCGGAGGCTAGGACAGTTCAAGGAATCGGTGAGATACCGATACAAGGAGAAGATCCTGAACAGAGGTTTTGCGGTCCAGGCCATTGTGGACCACGAAAAACTCGGCCTGCGCAGGGTCGTAGTGGTGCTCGATTTCACCGAGGACTATAGGAAGTTCGCCCAATCGATCCTCGCGTCGATGAACGAACTCTGCTACCTCGTCAGCTTCGCCAAGACGATGCCAGGAGGCTACTACATCGCCAGCTTCAGCGCGCCGCGCGAGTTCATCGACCAACTGAAGTTCTTTCTCGGTGTGATGAAGGAGAAGGGAATGTTCTCCCGCCTTGACGTTGTCGACTTCGACTGGATTAGAGTCGCGCCCATGAAGTCCGAGTTCTATGACTTCGACACCGGGAGGTGGGACTTCGACTGGACGGCCAAGGCAACCAGCGACTTCGAGTCTGCCCAGTACATGCCTTCGAGCCCTACCAAGTTCGACTACGTGGACCTGCTGCTCATCAAGGAGCTCCAGATGGACGCGAACAAGTCGCTAAAGGAGATCTCAGACAAGCTCAAGGTGAACTACAAGAAGCTCGCGTGGCATTACACAACACATGTGATGGCGAGGCGCCTTCTCAGGGGCTACTCGGTCAACTGGATGGGCACACGGTATGACTATGGAATCGAGAAGGTCCTCCACCGGCAGCACCAGTACTTCGCCGTCAATCTCATGATCCGCGGGGTCACGGAATATGGGACGATGTCTTTGAGGCAGGCCTTCGACAGGCTTCCGTTCCTTTGGTCTGAAGCGGTGGGGGCGAACTACTCCTGCGAGTTCTCGTTTCCTGTCGATTTTGTCGTCGAAGGGCTCCAGTACCTAACCGAGACGATATCGGCGGTCAAGGAGAGGGCAGAAATCTATGCCGTTGACCAGTCAAACTCGGCAAGCTTCACAATCCCCTACGGCCGGTTTGACCAAACTTTGAAGAGATGGGAATTCAACCTGGAAGACCTGATCAGCAGGTTCGAGGCGCTAATTGTAGAAATAAAGAAAGAAACACACTAGGCGAGTCTAGTGTGTTCCCCAACCGCCGATTATCTCGAGCGGGCCGATTCTTAGACCCAGGGACGCAAAAACGATACTTGCGCCACCCAGAGCCAACATCCCGAAACGTATCTTCTCGTCTAGGGTCATGTTTGGGGGGTTGTCCAAACCTGCTTTTAAGAATTGGCCTACGCATGAGCATCACACATAAACCCTAAGCATATTCCAAAAGAACTGTTCAGGTGGCATCGGCGCTGACCTTGGACAGGTGCTGACCTCGGCCTTCATCGAGGTTGCTATCATGGCGTTGGCAATTCCCATCTCCTTCCACCTCACTACCCATTCCACCTTGCCCGGGTCCAGCTTCATGTAGACGTGGCATCGTCCCCCTTTGCTCCATGTCCACCTAGCACCGATATTCTTGGCCAGGGGGTGAACCAATTTCAGGATAACAGAGTGGAGAGTGGACCCTGCAAGCCCTAAATACGAAAGTGAAGGTTCCCGAACTGAGCACCACTGCCCGAGAACTTGCAGGAGAAACACCCGCACATCCCCGCCCGTCGGGTCCTGGACAGGGTCGTTCTCGGAGGTAGTGACGGGGCAATCGAGGCTATGGCAATGACAGCCGCCCTCAACGGTGCCGGCGTAGCGTTCCACACCATACTGATAGCCGGGTTCGCTTTCGCCGTGGCAGGGGGTCTGTCGATGTTCTTCAGCAGCTATCTGTCCAGTCGGTCCGAGATGGACCTACTGAGAATCGACGTTCAGCGGGAGCGGATGGAGATTGAGACGGAGCCCGAGGAGGAAAGGGCCGAGCTCGAAGAGCTTCTGAAGAAGGAAGGGTACGACCAGAGGGAGGTCGAGGTGATAATGGGAAGGCTGGTCAAGGACAAGGAGCTGTGGCTCAGAACACAGTTGAACCACGAGTTGCGGCTGCACATGGAGGACCTTGCATCGAACCAATTAGCCAGGCCAGGCTCCGCCGGCATCTCCTTCTTCATCCTGGCTCTATTCGCACTTTCCCCATACGAGTTCACCTCGGGCTACCTTTCCGCCTTGCTCATCTCAGTCGTCCTTTCCCTCACCGCTCTCTTCGCGCTCGCGTCGAGGATCTTCACCCCGAACCACTTCAACTTGAGAGCCGGTCTGGAGTCTGTTGCAGTGGGCGGAGCTGCCGCGGGGTTCCTCTACGCCCTAGGTCTGATTATCTCGTCGGCGTGAAGAGATTCACATTCATTAACAGGCATCGTACTGTGCTTAAGGAATGCCAGACGAGGAGGCCTACCAGGAACCGATTCCCCCGCCAAGACCGAGCGCGGTGAAGGAGCTGCTCGGGCGGCGGAGACTTGCACTCATGCTGACGGTGTTCCTCGTCGAGTTAACGATCTTCTTCCTCGCGGCATCGGTGCCCATGGACGCGGCCACCCAGCAGGCGCTGCAGAACGAGGCGAAGAATCTTACCGGAGCGTCGAACAGCCTAGGTCCGCCGGGCCAGTTCGTCTACATCTTCACCCACAACGCAGCGATCGCGTTTGGGGAGATGGTTCCGGTCGTGGGAGGACTCCTCTGGGTCGTCTCCATCTACGCGACCGGGCAGATACTCCAAGCGGTGGCTAGCTCCCAGGGCGCTCCCGGAGCGCTGTACGGCCTCCTCCTCTTGTTCTTCCCATTCGCAATCGTCGAGCTGTCCGCGTACGCCGTGGCGGTCGGCTCCGGAGTCATGCTAATTGTCGCCTGGAGGCGGCACCGACTCAGGAGCGAAATGAGGGTTCTCGTCTTGGAGTTAGGGGTCGTCGCCGCCATGCTGCTCCTCGCGGCGGCCATGGAGACCGTGACAATCGTCAATCCTGTTTTGGGCATTGCCCTCTGGATTCCGACCGGCCTCACAATCGCGGCTCTGGCTTTAATCTCCGTCAGGACCCAGCCCACGTCTGATAAGGAGCCAACCCGGGAAGCTGCGAGCTAGCTCTCTTGGATTCTTCCTGCCATCTTGAGGAGATCTGAACCTTTTCTCGTGAGCTCATAGAAGACCCTCTCCCTCCCCCTCGCCGTCGCGACGCCTGACTTCCTCACCAGGGCGAGCCCCTCGAGTTCGCCAAGATGCTGGTAGACGCTCGCAGTTGTGATCGTCCTTCTCGACGAGAGTTCCTTCCAGAGCCCGTATCCGAAACGGGGCCTGCTCGCCAACGAGCGGAGCAGCTGCAGCTTGGTCTCCCCAATCTGCACCCGCGCAACGGGGTAGTCTTCCTTCACGACCACCTGCCTGGTTGCCTTGGCGATCCTGGAAATCGCCTTCGTGTCCTTCAGCCCCGCACCAGTAATCACACAGACTATGGCCTCGTCAGCATCAATCAGTCCTTGCGACTTCGCCGTCTGTAGCGCCGCCACGACCGAAGCAGCCGCAGGCTCGGCAAAGATGCCCTCGGTCCCCGCGAGAAGACCAGTCGCGTCGATGGTCTCCCTTACGGTTGTCTCGATCCATCGCCCCCCGGACTCCTTCATCGCCCTTATCGCCTCGCCCCTGAGGATGGGCTCGGATTCCTCCAGCTCAGTGAAAGACTCTTCGGCCTGGTTTGTGTACTTCGCCCGGCGCGGACCCCCAGCGGCAGGTGCGGACCCCGAGAACTGCACCCCCACAAGTCTGCAACTCGATCTGTCGATAAGCCCAGAATCCTTCAGCTGCTGGATGGCCCTCCAGAACATGCTGAGGTGTCCTCCGGTTCCGACCGGGACGAGTATCACGTCCGGCGTCTTCCACCCCAGGTCCTGAACGATCTCGAAACACGTCGTCTTTTCTCCTTCCAAGATGTACGGGTTCCCTGCGGTCACGGAGATTGAGCGGCGGTCGGACATGCCTTTCCTCGCGAGCTTCGAGGACGTTTCGATGCGCGCACCGTAGGCGATCATCTGGTACAGCTTGCCCCGGTCAGTGTTTGGGCGTATCCTAATCTCGGCACCGATGCCCGCCTTTGCGCAGTAGGCCGCGAGCGAGGCGCCCAGGTTTCCCGTGGTCACGCAGGAACAGGTCTTGACGCCTCTCTCCTTTGCCAGGCTCACCAACACCGTCGAGCCGCGATCCATGAAGGAACCCGTGGGGTTCCTGCTTTCGTCCTTGATTAGAAGGCGACCGAACCCCAAGTCCGACCCAAGCCTCGAGGCCCGCAACAGAGGAGTGCCGCCCTCGCCCAGGCTGACGACATCCTGGGCTGCAGTCCTCGGCAGGAGGGCCCCGTACCTCCAGACTCCAGGGGGGAGCCTCTCGAAGTGTTCCCTGTCGACAATGGACTTCTCTCCCCCGGTGATGACGACAGCCGAACCGCAAACCTCGCAGGACGCGTCCAGCGAGTTGGTCTCGAAAGTCTGAGAGCAATTGACGCACTCGAAGAATGCCATCAGCTGAAGTAGCGGCAGGTGAGACCAATATATAGGTTGGAACTTATATATTCAAGGCACTTGTCCCGACCTCGAATCTCATCATGACGCGGGACACTCCTGAGCGGAAGTCCGCATGACCGTCAGGACAGCAGTCCTGGAGTTGAAGAGAAAGGACAGCAGGGCTGTCACTGGCGCAGCCGTCTTTACAGCTTTGCTGCGGGGACGGTTCTGTCGGAGTGAACTATTGAGCTCAGAGAAGAGAAGGATCAGTAACGGGACGATAGCCGCCACCGCTGTCTTTACTGCTTTCGTAGCCGCAGCCACCTCTGTTTTCTCGGTCTACATTCCTGCCACGACCGGATACTTCAACGTCGGCGAGATCATGGTATATACGTCGGCCCTGCTCATGGGTCCTTATGTCGGAGCCTTCGCCGGAGGAGTCGGATCAATGCTCTCTGACCTTTCGCTCGGCTACCCCTACTATGCTCCGGGGACGCTCCTGGTAAAAGGTCTTGAAGGATTCATAGTCGGGTATCTGGCAACCAAGACGTTTGCAAAGGCCACGAAGGCGATCTGGAGAGGCGTTGCCCTGACCGCAGGACTGCTTTTCGCATTGGCTCTTTCCTACGTAGGGACTACCTTTCTCTCGGGAGACTTCTCGCCCACATTTGGCGGGGTGTGGCACTTACCGGCATACACGATTGACTTCCAAGTGCCAGCTCTCTTCTGGATTGCACTTGCGGCTGTCTCATTTGTCGTCATACTTCTTCTCGGGTTGAGGGTCGAAACAGCGTCGGGCCTAGTCGTCCTGTCTATTCTTGCCGGTGGGATAGAGATGGTCACTGGGTACTATGTCTACGAATCGTTCGTCATGCACCTCATCGCGCCTGCTTCGGTGGTCGCCACTTTAGCCCCGGCGGCCGAGGTTCCGATCAACGTAGCACAGATGCTGATTGGATTGCTCGTTTCAGTCCCCCTAACCAGGAGCATCAGGAGGATGATTGCAAGGTCATCTACGACTGCTGGACCTGGCGCCAGCTCGCTGGGAGCTCAGGAAACTCCATGAAGCGACTCCCCCCGGGCAAGATCCCGATTGGAGTGCTGAAATCGACAGTCCTTAGGATGACAGGGGCCCAATCGGATGCTGTCGTCACGCCGCCCCAGGCAGGGCTGGACTTCGCCGCCGTCAAGCTTGGCAGCGGGTACATGGTCGTGTCTGCAGACCCAATTACGGGGGTCTCGGAGGACATCGGGCATTACGCCGTCAACGTGAGCGCCAATGACGTGGCCACCAGCGGGAACAGGCCTCAGTTCGCGGAGTCGGTCGTGCTGCTACCTGAAGGCTCCTCTGCGAGGGACGTCGGAGAAGTGGCCAGACAGATGCACAGGGCGGCAAAGAATCTGGGGATAGCGATAGTGGGCGGCCACACCGAGGTCACCCCTGGTCTAGGGTTTCCCATAGTTGCTACGATGGTATTCAGTTTCGTCGAAAGATACGTCTCTTCACGGGACGCGCGAGCCGGGGACGTCATCATGATGACGAAGTCGGCTGGCCTAGAAGGAACCGCGGCCCTGGCCCGACACAGCGGCCTGAGCGGAAGACTCCCAGCACGTGTCATTCTGAGAGCGCGCGGCTTCCGCGCGAGGATAAGCGTCGTCGAGGATTCGGTCGCCGCGTTCCAGACCGGATCCGTCCGTGCGATGCACGACTGCACTGAGGGCGGAGTCCTCGGCGCCGTCTTCGAGATGTCTCTGGCATCGGGTCTGGGATTCGTTCTGAGAGAAGATGCGGTCCCAGTGGCCAACGAGACGCACTTGATCTGCGAGGCGCTCGACCTCGACCCTCTGAAGCTGATAGGGTCGGGCTCGGTCCTCCTGTCTGTGAAGAAGGGTAGGGAGACTCACGTAGCGAAGGCTCTCGACCCGGTCTGCGGAGTGACAACCATCGGAGAGTTCACCGAGAGGAGCAGGGTCCTGGTCAAGAAGGACGGCGGAGAGGAGACCGTCCGCTCGGCTCCCGAAGACGAACTGTGGCGCGCTTGGTCAGCGCACCCGAATGCGTCGCCTCGGCCGGGACTTCGCGACTCGAGACATTGGTAGCCTACTCGACCCAAGAGAACTTCTTCTGCATCGACTTGCTGTAGATCCTGGCCCAGTCGAGCCCGACCTCGTCGCACCACGACTTGTAGACTCTGGGGTCTATGTAATTCTTCAGTGACGTGTTGAGATTGTAGTTCTTCGTCCTCTTGAAGAAATCCAGCTCCATCTCGAGCTTCCTCACCTTCCTGTCGTTGGACCCGACGGCCTTCGCGTCACTGAGCTTTTGCTTCTTCTTCTCCAAGGACTGTTCCCAGGTCTTTGGAGGGGTCCTCTGGTGGTTGCAGAAGACGGCCGCCTTCAGGTTGGCTTCCTTTGCATGGTGCAGCTTGTCAAGGTCGTCGGCGTTTCCGACGTCCCTCGAACGGAGCGCCTCTTCCGTTTTCGCGGTGGCGTGATAGGTCCTGAAGACCTTTGCAGAGAGGCCTGGGACAATCGACGAGAGGAATCCGTTGACTATCCCGGAGCTGACGCCGTGGAAAATCTCGGCTTCGGGTGCTTTGCCGCTGGTGAACTCGCGGAGGTTCCTGACGACCGCCGGTGGAGGCGTGTCCTTCTTGTTCCAGGGAACGCTGTCCTTACCGAGGAAGTTGAATTCGACGTCGCTTCCCCTCACTGTCACGTGCTCGACCCTGAGGGTGCTCGCGCCGACGGTGTCCGCCTCGTCTTCGTCTTTCTCGTCTCCGACTCTCATCCCCAGTGTGTCTATGAGGTAGCAGACGGTCGCCACCTGGCGGGCCCGCTCGTCCTTGGATTCGAGCTCCCTGAGGATCTTACCCCTGATCTTCTGGAGGTTCTTTCCGACCTTGAGCGCGTTGTCATACTTCGCCTTGTTTCGGGACTGCTGCAGGGGAGAACTCTCGTGCAGCCAGACATACTTCTCTTTCCCCGTGAGCTTGTCGATCCATTTGGCCATCCACATCGAGTCATGGTCGTGGACGACTGCCCCCCACTGGCCAGGCGGGATCTGGGCTGACTCACCGAGGTTCAACGTCACCTCTTTCTGCTGGACCCTCGGCTTCCACCTCCCTCTAAGCGGGTGCTGCCCCCTCCCCATGAAGAGCCCAGGGGGTTCAACCATCCAGTTGGCGAAGTCTACCTCCTTCCCGTCGAGCAGCGCCCGTCCGTATCGGACCTTCAGGGCCTCTCTCCGTTCTTTGCGAGAGGCGGCCAGGCTCTTCTTCTCGTCTTTGCTCATCACTTCCTTCTGGGTCTTCTCCTCGTCCACGACGTGGAAGAGCTCGGAGAAGTCGATGTCAGAGAACTTGGCGCCTTTCGACCAGTCCGGGAGCTGCCCGGCGAAGTCGAGCATGAAGTTGGCTGTGAAGACCGGGTCCTGGACGTAGGGAGTGTCCTTCTTCTTGGCAAAGTGGTATGCCATCTCCTCCGCCAGCGGCGACAGCACGGCGGGCCTCCCCTTGACCTTCACGGACAGGCCTCGCGGGGAGTAGACATCCGGAAAGTTGACGCCGTTATGCGAAAGGGTGGTCCAGTAAGCAGTCATGAATCGGATGAGCCCAGCCCGCCTCGCGAATATATAAGAAGAATGGCTGCCTCCCCTTGCGGTTCTCCCAGGCGTCCCGGCAATGGATTAATACGATGGGGAGTCGGCGCTGCAAGACATCTTACATGTGGCTTGACTTTGAACGGATGAAGATCCCCACCCTGAAGAACCCGACGATGGTAGTCGCCGTCTCCACCTCACTACAGCAGTACAGGGCAATGTACTCCCATGCACGAGAGCTTGGCGACTACTTGCTCAGAAGGATGAAGTTCGAGCACATAGCGACGATTCGCGCGTCCGCATTCCCGCCTGAAGTCATCGTCAGGGACGGGGGCATCTCTACCCTGCCCGAATGCCATTTCCACCTGAACAGGGAGAAAAGGGACCTAGTCCTCTTTACCGGCGACACAAGCCCCATGGACGGGCAGTACGAGTTTACAACGACCTTCCTCGACTACGCCGAGGAGCTTGGGGTGAAGGAGCTGTACTCCGTGGGGACGAGGTGGGCAGAGAATCCCCTGCTTCCGGGCGCTGAGCCTGAGCCCAATGGATTCTCCACGGACCGCGTCGGGGTCGCGAAGCTGAAGAAGAACGGAGTCAAGATCACAGCGGAGGAACCGGCCCCCTTCTTCGCCTCGATGGTCATCGGCATGGCCAAGGAACGCGGGATTAGGGGATACAAACTGTCCGTTGACCACGGAGAGCCGAGTCCGCACTCTCGGTCGGTAGCCAGGCTGCTCGGTGTGCTTTCGGCCATGGCAGGTTTTCAGGTCCAGCTCGAGGAACCCAAGGCGAGTTCGGAGCCTTCTTCGCCGCCAGGACAGGCCAGGGACAGCACAATCTATCGGTAGCGGAACCCTCCAGTCAGGTGAGTCGATGGTCTCCGCCTCTCCGTCGCGGCCATCAAGCCCCTAACCAAAGCCCAACGCCGAACCGCACCGATTTGTTTATCCGTGTGCGCAATCGCGCGCCCGAACGCATTGCATGCTGTGCGCACTGACCACGCCCTCGAGAACACCCTCGAATGGGCGGTCAATAGGATGGGACAGAAGGGATTCTTGGTGAGGTCGCCCGTCATCCTGTCCGTCGACCCTGAGCTTACGATAATGGGTTACGCGAAGAAAGAAGGTCAGTCGAACCGGATTGTCATCTCCGAATGGGCTCTGGATTCTGAGATGCTCGGCGGCCTGATCTTGCATGAGCTCGCGCACATCTACTTTACAGAATGGGGGGCGCACTCGCACGACGGGGAGCTCCTCGAGGAAGTGCTTCGCGGCCTCAAGGAGCGCGAGGGGCTCCGGGCCAAGGAGACGGAATTCCTGATTGACGCCTTCAACCATCTGCAGAACATCCTGGTCGATGACATCGTCTTCGCTGTGATGAACGAGAAAGAGCTCGAGACGACCAAGCAATTCTTTGCGGAGTGGGTCTCCGACAGGCCGTCCGGCGACCCCGTGCTCGATGCGGCGCTGTTGACCAGGAACGCCTTCGCGACCGCTTCGCTGAAGCGAAGGAAGCTCTTTGAACCGAACAGTGAGATGTGCTTCAGGAACAAGGAGTTCGTCTCCGCGCTGGGTCAGCATGCAGAGGGGGAATACGACTGGTTGGAAGGATTCCTCGAGAATTCGAAGCCCGACTTGAACAGGAAGCAATTCCTTGCCTCGATAGGAGAGTACTTCGAAAGAATCCTCGCGCTGATGCGGTCCTCCGCACGGCTCGACGACCTGAGATAGATCTCACCGGCACTCGCGTCTTCAGCGGATGCCTTGGATGCCTCGCTTGGACCAGCGGCAGCAGTCAAACGACAGTCCTCTTGTTGCTTCGGCGCGTCAGATGACGATGGCCGCCGTGCCCGGGTGACCTGCCGGACCGCAGGACAGGCCTACGTCCCGGTGATAGGCTGCATCGGAAGGAGTTCCCCATGCTCGCCCGCGACGCATCCGCAACCAGCAGCATGGCCTCCCCGCCTCAGAGTTCCCTTGTAGAGGTCGTCTTCCAGCTTCCTGCCAGTCTTGGCTTCCCACGTCTCGATGGGCATGCCGTACTTCTGTTGGATTCTGTCGCGGTACCATTCCGGCAGGACGTTGAAGCTGCAGAACGGAATTATTCTCAGGTCGGGTGTGAGGTAGTGGATGTCGCACCTCTGCACCCTCTCCTCATCCTGATTGTATTTGTCCTGGAAGTGCATCATTCCAAGGAACATGCTCTTCAGGTGGAACTGACCCACGGACGAGTAGTCGTGCTTGACCAGCGCGTCCGTCAGCAGCTTCGCGAAGCTTAGGCCCTTGGGCTGCTTTTCTTTGTCGACGAAGGACGATATCTTGGTCAGGACCTTGGCCGCTACCAGATAGCGGTTGGTTCCCGAGTCGATCTCTTCGGTCTTCTCGTCGAGGTATTCGATTACCCCCGGGATGTCGACGAACTCGGGCAGCGGGATCAGTCTCTTCTTGTCAGGGTCGTTGAAGACGTAGGTCCCCGCGCCGCATGCGAAGTGTATCGAAAGCTCGTACTGCTCCTTCTTGGTGAACGCTTCGATCAAGCCGGTCACGGGCGAGCAGGACGGCACCGGGAACCAACCGTCCTTCGGGATTTCTCCGTTGGTCTGTTCCTCGACCCTTTCGATGCAGTCGGGGATTGTAATCCTTAACTTCGCCCGCTCGGTCTTCGTGAGCCTGCCCGTCAGTGAGACAGGCTGGAAGTTCACCGCGTGGACCGTGTCAATGTTCCTGTGACCGAAGCGTATGATGTCGCCCAGCTCGTGGTCATTGATCGACTTGATGATGGTCGGTACGAGGACGACGCCGATCCCTTGTCTCCGGCAGGCTTCTATCGCATATGGGGCCTCCCAGTGGTTCTTCGGGTTGGTCTTCGGGGTCGTCCCATCGAAGCTCATGTAGAGGTTTGAGACCCCGGCGTCCTTCAGCCTCTTGGCGAGGCCCGGGTCCAGAGCCAGGTTGATGCCGTTCGTGTTCAGCTGGATGTGGTCTATTCCTTCCTCCTTCAGGATCTTGATGATGGCCGGTAGGTCCTCCCTCAGCGTTGGTTCGCCGCCTGTGATCTGGACGGAGTTCCCGGCGACGGGCCTTTCGGCCCTCAGAGAGCGGCCCATCTCCCTGATCTGGTCCAGCGTCGGCTCGTAGACGTAGGCTCCTTCAAGCCCCTTATTGACATAGAAGAAGCAGTACCAGCAGGTCATATCGCATCTGTTGGTGACTGTGACGTTGGCGAGCGCCGTGTGAGACAGGTGGCTGGAGCAGAGGCCGCAGTTCGCAGGACACGAGCAGACCTCCAGAGGCACGTTGGCCGCGTGGGCACCCCTTCCGTCCTTCCAATAGCGTGAGAACCTGCTGTACATTTCGTAGGAGCCGTAGTAGAGCTCCTCGGTCTCGCCGTGTTCGGGGCAGGTCTTCGTCATCCAGACCTTACCTTCCCGCTCGAAGACAATCGCGGGGAGGATGCGGTTGCAGTCGGGGCAGATCGACTGCGTCTGTCGGATGAGATTCCCCTTCGAGATTTCTTTCTTGAGTTCTAGACTGGCATCTGCGATTTGAGTCATTGGAAAACGCTTGTGTGTCCTTACCGCGGTAAGCATTTAAGCGTTTTAACTTTACAGAGGGTGAAAGGTTAAGATGTGTCCAGCCTTACGGTGCCCTGGGAGCCATGTCGAACCCCCTCTGTCTCGACGGCAGGCCGACCAGTGATTGAGCCTGAGCGATGCCGCAGGAGCTGCTCTGGTAGCCTTAGGCCTTACGGGCAGTGAGGTCAAGGCATACGTCGCGCTGCTGAAGGGCGGAACGATGACAGCAAACGAGGTGAGCAGGGAGGCAAGGATACCCTACTCGAAGGTCTATGACGCGCTCGAGTCGCTTCATGACAAGGGGTGGGTCGAGGAACAGAAGAGCAGGCCGATCGTCTACACCGCCAAGCCCCCCGACACCGCACTCGAGGAGCTGAAGTCGAGGCAGGAGACGGCTAGGAGGGAGAAGGAGCAGATAGCACTGGAGGAGCTGATGGGGGTCTACGTGAGCCGGGGTGAGCAGGAGAAGCCGGACATCTGGATAATGAGGGGCACGAATGAAATCCTGTCGAGGGTGAAGAACCTCCTCCTGAACTGCAGGACAGAGCTCCTGATCGCACTCCCGCCCCAGTTGCTTCCCTTCACCGACAGGATCGAGCCCTTGCTGGCCACCCTGAAGGAGAGGGGGGTCAAGAGCCTGATACTCACTTCGCCTGAATTGGCGGGAGAAGTGGCGGAAAGGCTGTCAAGATCCGCCGAAATCAGGACGAGGAAGACGATGTATGGAGGAGGCCTCGTCTCTGACTCCAGAGAGGTCGTCCTCTTGCTGGGCGGAGGAGAGCAGGGAGTCCTGCCGCTCGCGATCTGGGCTTCGCATCACGGCCTAGCGAGCTACGCCAAGGACTACTTCGAGTTCCTCTGGAATTCGCAAGGAACTTCCAAGGTTTGAAGAACGACCCTGGGCACAGGCCTCACTAGAGGAGAACGAGAGTCGACGAACTGATGCTCGAGCCGATTCCCGTCTGCGAAGCCGTAACGGAGAAAAGGGCGGACGCGGGGGGCACGTGGGAAAGCTTGAGTGATTGCCCCCACGAAGTCGTTTTCATGGGTATGGTGAACGTAAACAGGGACAACTACCTCCAGGGAGTCGTCGACGTCTGGAGGTGCAGGAAGTGCAAGAGGCTCTACTGCGACGACAGGCGGTACGGAGAGACCCTGAAGACGAGCGTCGGCTTCGAGTCAATCCCTGACGACGAGAAGTGGGGCATCTTGACCTGCACCACGGTCAAAGAAGTCACGATGAACAGCCTAGGAGTGAAGCCAGGGAAGAAGATTGTTCATGCTTGTAAGAGCGGAGAGACTCACGAGTTCGTGGTCGGTGGGGACTACTCCCTCTCTCCAGAGGTCGCAAATCCAATCCACAGGATTTATCTCGTCGAGGAGCACGTCAACAAGAACATCGAAGCAGGGTACTACAGGCTGACGCTGCGATAGACTTGGTCAAGGTCACCAGCCTAGCCGCCAGCGCTGGGATACTGACGGGCCTGCTGACAGTCGCGCGCGCTAGTCTCGGGACAGTCCAACTTCATGAACTTCCCAATCTTCGGCTGGACCCTGAAGGTTTCGAATCGACCTGAGGAGGCTATGCCTTCCAAAGCGAGCCAAGCGGGAAGGCGAAGCAGAGGTGAGAAACCAGTTTGCAACTAGGCCTTATTTGGTGGGTTCCCGACTCAAGATCTTTCTCATTGCGTTCAATCGGGCTAATCCGGTCATCACCCACCATGGCAGGCTGTCGATGGCTTTCGTTAAAGTCTTGAGTCGGAAGAAAGGGCTTTTGCGCTAACGGATGATTCCTCTCCTCGTTGCGACGCGCATAACAGCCCGTCGCTTCCTCTGTGGCGCATGCTGGACGGCCGAACGGAAAGAGATACGAGCGTTGGGGATAAGCTGCTCCGCTAGGGCTAAAAAGTCACGATAGGAATCAGTTTATAACCAGTGAGCCGTTCGAGGGGTTTCGGCGTGGGGATTTGGTAGAGCTCGACCTGACCTGCAACCTCGAAGGTTTCCGCAGGTTCCTGATCAACAGCACCTGCAGGAGCTACATTCCCGAATCCTACTTCCGCGACCCGGAAGTCTTTCCAGAAAAGGAGGGAGATCAGGGGTCGATCTATGTGGAGGCCGTCGACAAGGTGGACCTGAAGAAAATCAGAGACATCAAATTCATCAACGCCCGCGACGTCCTTGGGATAATCTACACGTCAAAGAGCGGAAACACGAAGCTGAAGTGGAGGCAACTGAGAGGAAGAATTGGCAGGATGTCCGGGGAGGCTTCAGGAAACTCGCTCGGGAACCTGGTGATGGCGCGCATCCTCTCGCCTGACGATGTGGAAGAGATAATCGCAAGCCAGCAGGTCGAGGGCGGAGCCCAGCAGCAAACGGAGCTCAGCCCCGAGGAAGAGAACCAGCCTCAGCCAGACCTCGGTTCAGAGTGAACCAGTTTCCAGCGGGAAAACGGTTTGCAAACGCCCCCTCCGCTTAGTTTATAGTGGACATGCCCCTGGTTTAGACTGATGGGTAAGGTAAAGGTCAACAGGATAAGCAGCGTGACCGACCCTCTGACCGGGCTTCCGGCAAAGCAGATCGAGCTAATTGAGGTTCGGGACTCGCGCAGGCCAGAGATGTTCCCTGCCAGCGACGAAGGAAGGGCGATTCAGGGGATGGTGTCTCAGTTGCAGTCGATGGGGCTGATGCCCCAGATCAGAGAGTTCGGGTCCTCCAAGGTGACAATGACCCTCACCGAATCCGAGTACGACATGCTCGGAATACGCCTTGACGTCAATGAGTTCTACGAACTCGAAATCAAGAACGGGTCGCTTTCACTCAAGAAGATGACAGAAGGCACCTGAGGGACGAGTTTCCGGGAGCTGGTTAGAGGCCAATGAGCGGGAAGATCAAGGAAGGGGATACGGCACCCGACTTCACCCTAGAGGCACAAGACGGAAGGACGGTGTCGTTGCACGACTACCGTGGCTCAAGGAACGTCGTCGTGTACTTCTATCCGAAGGACTTCACGATAGGCTGCACGACCGAGGCCAGGACGTTCGGCTTGAACTACGACCAGGTCAAGGATCTGGACGCAGAAGTGATCGGGATAAGTTCCGATCCCGCGGACAGCCACAGCAGGTTCGCCAGCGAATGCGGCGTGAAGTTCCCGCTTCTCAGCGACAGAGAAGGCAGGGTCCGCGCCCTGTATGGGGTCAAATCCTCCCTCGGCATCTTCCCGGGGAGGGTCACTTTTGTCATCGACAAGCAGGGCGTCGTGCGGAGCGTGTTCTCATCCCAGACAAACCCGAAGGGGCACGTATCAAAGGCGCTGGAAGTTCTGGGTGGGCTTCCCAAGTGAGTGGGCGCTCTCCACTGCTTCAAGGACATCCTGACAGGATGCCTCCTGATGAAGGCTTGACTCTGCGTTCGGGAACGCATAGTCTCCCATGCCTGCGAGTCGTGGGCGCGTGAATATGATAGGCATCGGCGACCTGACCACAGAGCACGTAGATTTTGGTACCTGAGAGATGACAGCCAGTCTAGTGTGGCTGGTGCGGCCTCCGGGACGCGCAGCGTTATTGCTGCTAGAATAGGATTCAAGATAGAGGGTTCACACCTCTGAAGATTCGGACTCGCGTCTGACCCCGGTCCAAAAAGACACTAGTCACAAGGCCAAGGGTTCGGGCCAGAAGGGAACCATCCGGATATCCGTATGGAACCTGTTTTTCTCACGAATAGAAGTCATCAAAGCAATTCCAATATTCGCTCATTATTTGTGCCCCACCCAATCGGCGGACTCGGTCCGGCGAATGTCTGGTCAAATCTCACCGGCCCCACTGACCTCATCATCGCCTCAGCCCCAAGCCTGCCAATGTACAAATTTTGTACAGTGGCGAAGACTCTAAATTGTCCATACCAGGATACGCCCTGACCCCCGTGGCGATCGTTCAATATAATTTACAATTACGTTGGTCTAGAAGGCGCGTATACGGGGAATGCGATGGAGTTTGACCTAGCCTGATAGATGCAGAGAACCTCACAAGACGGTTCGGTGATCTCACGGCAGTCGACAACCTCACGCTCCATGTGAATGAAGGTGAGGTCTTTGGATTTCTGGGTCCCAACGGCTCCGGAAAGACCACCACCATACGGATGCTGACATGCCTGATATCGAAGACCAGCGGTACCGCCAAGATAGGGGAATACGACATTGGAAACAGCTCAGATCAACCAAAAATCAGGAGAATCATCGGGCTGGTTCCGGACAATGTGGGTCTGTACGAGGAACTCAGCGCTTACAAGAACCTGGATTTCTACGGCAGGTACTATAAGGTCGACGGGGCGAAGAGAAGGGAGAGAATAGAGTATTTTCTCAAGTTGCTAGGATTGTGGGAGAAGAGGGATTTAGCGGCAGGGACCTTCTCCAAAGGTATGAAGCAGAAGCTCGCCATAGCTCGCGCGTTGATTCACGACCCTCAGCTGATCTTCATGGATGAGCCTACTGCCAACCTGGACCCCGAATCGTCGAAGACGGTCAGGGACTTCATCCTCGACCTGAAGAAGGAGAAGAAGACCATCTTCCTCAACACACACAATCTCGACGAGGCACAGAGGATCTGCGACAGGATCGCGATACTGAACACCAAGCTGATGGCGCTGGGCACACCTGCCGAACTCGAACGATCGATTAGCGGAAGGAAGACCGTAGTGCAACTTGAGAGTGTCAATGATGCAATCGTATCCGCAGCGAGGAGGGTCGGAATGGGTAATGTCGAAGCTGTGGAAGGTAACAAACTCATGATAGGAGTCGATAATCCAGAGAAGGACAATCCCGACATCTTGAACGCAATCTTCGCTGCCGGAGGTCGTGTCCAGTTCGTTACCGAGGCTAGCTCGACTCTGGAAGATGTGTATCTGAAGTTGGTCAGGAGCCAGTGATAGAATTGGACTTGCAGAACGCGTGGTCGGTCGCATCAAAGGACTTCGAGATCTTCAAGAGGAGGAAGGGGGTCCTCTACGCCACGATAGCGTTCCCACTCGGTATTGCCTTGGGATTTCCCGGGATACTTGTTGCGATCGACAGCGTTGCTGGCGCAGGAGCCATATCCGCATCTGTCTTGCCGTTTCTGAACGCGTTTTCCTTTTGGTTTGTGATCGGAGCGGCGAGTCTCCCAACTGGAATTGCGTCGTACAGCATAGTCGGCGAGAAGATCCAGAAAAGCCTCGAACCGCTACTTGCAACACCCATGACAGATAGTGAGATTCTGCTAGGAAAGAGCATCGCTTCGTTCGTCCCACCGATTGTCGCGATCTGGGCTAGCTCCGTAGTCTACATGGTCCTGATGGACCTGGTCACTCACGCCGGGCTAGGGTATCTCTACTATCCCAACTGGAGCTTCGGAGTGATCCTCCTCATCCTCGCACCGCTCGCGAGCATACTCTCCATCGAGTTGACCGTCATCCTATCCGCACGCGCCAATGACGTTCGAAGCGTACAGCAGTTCACCGGAGTGATATTCTTCCCCTTCATCATCATCTACGTGATGACAGAGATCGGCGTGATTCCATTGACTACAATCAATCTGCTCATCATGTCCGGCATTTTCCTAGTGGTCGACCTGCTTCTCTTCTATCTGAGCATAGCCACCTTCAAGAGGGAAGAGATACTCACAAAGTGGAGGTGAGTGGATTGAATTCGCATCCAACATCTCACAAGAAACATTAGGATAGTGGTACTCGTATGGGTCGCAACATTGGTCGTCTTGATCCTCACCAAGTACGGCCTATCGCGGGCCGCTAACTTTAGTCATCACCGTAGCGCGAGCGCGCGCGCGCGGGGGAGGATTGACCTGAAGAATCAAGAGAACCGAGACTGGAAGTTCCGTGCCTTCCCGCCCTTTTTCCTTCGCGCTACTGCTAGGCTTTCTTTCGTATCTTCCGCGCTTCGGCTATGGCGGCCTTGCGCACCTTGCGTGCATCTTCTATTGTTTCCTTGCGAACCTTCCGCGCTTCTGCCACCGCGTCTTTGTAGGCTTTTCGTGCTGCATCCTTAGTTTCTTTGAAGGCCTTCCGCGCTGCGTCCCTGGCTTCTTTTCTCGTTGCCATGGCTTCGTCCTAAGATTCGACCTGATATTAATCATCCGCTACGTCTAATTCACTCTTTGTATTCTGCCCAGAGATTTCGCATGAGAAACCGCTTCTTTGATGGGTAGCGCGCGCGCGCTCCTGCGGTGGTGGCTTACGTCTCGGGGACGATGGGCGTCCTGGTTGGGGCCGACCTGACGAACCTCCACGGCATAACCAAGCTTGGCGCCCCAATGGTGAGCATAGGCGGAGGGGGGACGTTCGATGGTGTCTTCTTGACTGGGCTGATGGCCGTCCTTCTGGTGCCCTTACTCTGAGACTCCTGAGGGACGATGCGTCTGACCAGACGAACTGGCAGCGCGTGTCATACTACAAGCGCGTGCGCGGCGACATTCCTAGCCCGAGTGCCAATCTGAGATTTCACTTATGAGTAAAGGGAAGGAGGAGTTCAGTTATGAGCGAAACAGGTCAACGGGTTCCGAATGAGAGAGCGCCTTCGAACTTTGAGTGGCGCCCTGGCCGGGCCTTGTCAGCCCATGTAGGCGCGCGGACACAGGCAATGTCCGCTCATTCCTCTTAATTAGGGGCAGAATAGTCTCAAGTGGAATGATCCCAATCCTCGAGCTAGTCATAGGCACCGCAGTCACCGTCGCTGGTACGCTCCTGATCGAAGAGACCATCAGCTTCCTCATCAGGCGCGCAGCGAAAGCCGCCGGAGCTAGCCCCACCGTAATTCGCGATGTCGGGGTTACATTGCGAGTCATCGCGGGTCTCGTAATCCTCTCCGGAATCCTCAGGCTGACCGGCCTGACATCGGATTTCACGACCGTCGCCATATCCGGAATCGGGGCGCTCGCCGTTTCACTCGCGCTACAGACCACTCTCTCCAACATCATCTCTGGCATTCTCCTCCTCAGCGACGGGGTGGTACACCTGAATGACACGGTGGAATACGGCAGCGTCAAAGGCAGGGTTGTCCGTCTGGCCCTGAGAAACACGTGGATCAAGATGGACTCGGGTACGATTGCCGTCGTCAGCAATACCCAGCTCTCCAACGGTCCGCTGATCAACCACACGGCAACGGCGCGCTTGTCAAGGAAGTACGCAATCGAGTAGGAATACACGCAGGCACCCAACGCATCAATGGCAGAGTGAGACGCTCACCTACATTGCAGGGACCGGAACCGCGCGCGCGCGCGCGTTCCCAGCAACAGTCGCCGTGACCGTCACCTGGCAACTTCTCGGCATTAGGGCGCAGGTCTTTGAGGAAAACGTAACGCGACCCAATCCCGATCCCGCTATCTCTGACCAAGTCGCCGTCCCCGTCGGCGAGTACCCGCTCTCTCTCTCGCGCGCCGATTGGGTTACCATACAGGTTTGATTTCTATTGAGTTACTATAGGCTTCCTAGGTCTCGAGTGCGACAGTTGGGCAGCGGAACTGCGCCGAACCGCGAAATGGCTAAAGGCCACCTGGCAGGCGCAGCAAACTATGGAGCCGAGGTTCACACGGTACATGCTGCGCCCGGGTGCCAAGGTTCGCCCAGAAGATTGGGACCCTGGTGCCAAGTCCGGCTTCGAACATAAGAAAGAGGACGGCCTCAAGGAGCTCCAGGCTCTCTGTAAGAAGCTCGAGACGTTGCAGGAGTTGCTCTACGCGGAGCACAAGCACAGCTTGTTGATCGTATTGCAGGGGATGGACGCTTCCGGCAAGGATGGGACCATACGACGGGTCTTCGAAGGAGTCGACCCACAGGGAGTGAAGGTGGCGAAGTTTGGCCCGCCGACCCCGGAGGAACTCGACCACGACTTTCTGTGGAGGGTACACCAGAAGGTCCCCGGGAGAGGAGAAATCGTGATATTCAATCGAAGCCACTACGAGGGCGTCCTCGTGGAGAGAGTCCACAGACTGGTGCAGAAGAGCACGTGGAAGGCCCGCTACAATCAGATCAACGACTTCGAGCGGCTGCTTTACGAGGAAGGCACGACCATCCTCAAGTTCTACCTCCACATCGACGCGGACGAGCAGAAGAGGAGGCTCCAGGAGCGCCTGGACGACACGACCAAGAACTGGAAGTTCAGCGTCAAAGACCTGCCCGAAAGGGGGTTGTGGTCCGAATACATGAAGGCCTACCGGGATGCGCTGGAGAAGACCAGCACCGAAGCCGCACCCTGGTACATCGTTCCATCCAACCACGCGTGGTTCCGAGATCTAGTGGTCTGCACGGAAATCGTCGGAGCCCTCGAGGGCATGCACATGCGCTATCCTCGCCTTCCCAAAGACGACGAATCTTTCGCGATCAAGTGAAAGGACCGGGCAGGTCGAAGCTTACTCAGATGGCTGCCATGGGGAAACCGGCGGCGAACGCCACGAGAGGCGTTACGATCCACATCCCTAGCGCGAGTGAGGCGACCCTTCGGTTGATTACGGTGGTCAGGTTGGATGCCATGCCTAATCAACGCTGCTTGCGTCAAAGGGGTGCCCAGCCGAAGGAGACGGACTCAGCACTTCGGCCCCCTAGCGTGCCGGCGTGACCAAGACGGCAGCTTCGAGGCCCTAGACTGGAGGGGGCGAGCCGAAAGTGGAACCTGAACCGGTTGTCCTATTCTCCACATTTGGAATCATGGTGATATTGATTGTACCTTCGTAGCCCTCATAAGGGCAGACTCCAAGAATCGCATCCTATGCTCAAGGAACAAGCTCCATGCAGGCGCTGCAGAGACGGCCTGCATCGAATCTGCGAGACGCCAATCCCCATACCGACAATCCTGGCCTATCTGCGCGGACCGATGAACTCGCAATCGGAGACTCTCACCTGCTGCGGTAGGAAGGAGTTCTGGACGCAGCCAGCTTACCAGTAACTGACACAGCCGGACAACTAGAAGAGTCACAGTGCTTCCTCCTAGATCAGCAAATCCCTAGCCCGCGCGGGACTTTGACCTCATCATGTCATTCCTAAGCTATTGATCCATCGAGCGCTAGATTTCCCCGAAGAATGGACCTCTATACTTCCTAGGTACCTACATATTCTACTTGCTCTCTTCTTAGGTAGTCCCGGACAAGTTCGCAAGCTGTACAAGGGTGGTGACCCGTTGAGTCAAATGTTGGACGCCGGGATGGAGTTACTCTCGGATGACCTCGTCCGAGCAGGTAAGCTTTGTGAGGCGGCGGTGGCCGACCTTGTTGCAGCCTACACGCGAGGTACGAAGGTCAGAGAAGGCCTTCTAGGGAAGGCGCACCGGATTCAAGCATTGCATGAGGACGCGGACGAGATTGCAGCCGAAATCATTGCCCGTCTCCAGCCTGAGGTTTCCGATCTAAGGTTCGTCAAATCCTGTAAAACGATAATTCTCGAATTCTCCAGGTTAGTCAAGTACGCATACGACATCTCGGACTTCGTCGCTCGACGCCAAGCGTCGGACAGTGATGACGAGGACGTGAAGAATGTCGCCCAACACGCGATGAAACTCATTGAAACCGGAATCCAGTCGCTAAAGACTAGGGACTCAGCCTTGGGGCAAGAACTCAGAAGGACAAAGATTTCAATCAATCGGCTCTATGGTGACATCGACAGTGCCCGCGCCGCCTCCTCAGCACTGCTCCTTCGGTACCTCGAAGGCGTATCCACCCACGCAGTATCGATTGGCGATTCGGTCCTCTACGTTACGGGCCGTGAGGGCTCGTAGTTAGCTGCGTCCCACCCAATCCTTAGGCAGCCCTTCGGTATGAGGTGAGCTCAGGTTCTCGTCGAGAGGCGCGGCGGCCACTCGCTGAGCTCTCGAAGAAGCTCTCGGCGATGTTTAGATGGCGGAGTAGCGCACTCTTCTTTGCATGGTGCGCCTGCATCCGCTCGAGTATATTGTCGAGCGCCTTCACCGCCTCGACCATGTAGGGGCCCTTGTTGAGCATGACGCATTCAGCCCTCTCTCCCATCGCAGCGTCGGTGACCTCAGCCCTTGAGGGTATCCCACTCTTGGTCAACCTCTCCAGCACCTGGGTCGCCCATATGGTTGGCATGTGCGCGGCCTCGCAGAGCCAGAGAATCTCCTCCTGCACCTCGGAGAGCCTCTCATATCCGCACTCCACAGCCAAGTCCCCCCTCGCTATCATCACCCCGGCAAGAGGCGCCCGCATCGCAGCAAGGAGGATGCTCGGCAGCTGCTCAAACGCCCGCAATGTCTCGATCTTCAGGACTATGCCCATGTCTGCTCTCCCCCTCTCCGCAAGCATAGACCGGAGCAGATCGACGTCTTCAGCCTCTCTCAAGAAGGAGTAACCGACAAGGTCAGCGTGCTTTGTGATGAACTCCAAGTCCTTGGTGTCCTTTTTCGTGATCGACGGCAGTTTGAGTTCGGTCTCGGGCAGGTTGATTCCCTTGTCATTCCGAAGTTCGGACCCCCCTCCGGCTGCATTCGTAATCTTCACCCTCACCCGTTCTCTTGACGCGCTGACTACGACTCCCCCTATCTTTCCATCGTCGAACCAGATCGGTTGTCCCCTCCTCACGGCGACAAGCGCTTGAGGAAGGGTGCAGGAGATGACCGCCGGTCTTTTGACCCGACCCTCAGCGTCCCGAATAGCATCCCTGCCCTCTGTCCGACGTCTCGAAACGGTCAGGATGTCTCCGACCTTGAGGCTTATGGGCCGGACGATGTGCGGAACGTCCCCCACCGGCGCTCTCTCGCCGGCATTCGAGAGGACCGTCCCCTTCATCACGTAGGCAGTCTTGCTGGAGGACGCCCAGAGCGAGTCCCCTACGCGTGACTCCACGCGGAACGCGCGACGTGACCCCCTCGCGTCTCTCAGGCTGATGACGGTCCCTGGGACCAGGCCGGAGAGGAATTCCCCCGGCAGCGGGAGGGTTGCCTCGCCTGACTCTGGGGGCTTTTCTGGGCTTTCATTCGGCGTTAGCCAGACCCTTGCTGGCTTGACGACCCTGCCCAGAGCATCTCTCTTCGGTCTCACTCTCACCACTTGAGGTCCAGGCTTCAGAGGCCCGGTCCGTGGTTTCGGACCAGCTATGTCCATGAGGATTCGGCAGGTCCTTCCCACTTCCTTCTCCGCGCGCCTCAGGTTCGATGCCATGCCTGCCCAGTCCGATTCGGTGTCATGGGCGCAGTTAATCCTCATGCAGTCCATGCCGCTTGCCAAGAGGTCACGGACGAGGCCGTAGTCGGTGGCAGCCTGCTGCGGCATCGTCACCATTATTCTCACGCCCCGTCCCTCCCTGCGTGGGCCGAGGAGCCTGGCGGCATTCCGCTCGAGGATAAGTCTGCCTTCGGAAGGCGCGACACCTCCGACTGCCCGCCTGGGCGGAGTGAGCCCTGCCAGGCGGTATAGAATCGCGAGAACGAGGTCGAGGTTGCTGAGCACGTGCCCTTCGGACCTCCCAAGGGAGGAAATGCCTAGCGATGCCAGCCTTTCCTGGGCAGCCCTCATGTCGAACCTGCGCAGTGCCAAGTAGTGTACCAGGTTCCTCGCGCTTTGGAGACGGTCGCCGAATTGACCCATGTCTAGGGCAGCTTCTCGCTGGAGAACCGCTGACCTTACGCTCTCAATCTCGGTTATGAGGTCCTTGATCGTCGAGGCCTCGCCTCCCGCTGACTGATTCTGCATCAGCCACAGGTATCGGGGGACGAATCTATAGGTTATCACCATAGAGAATATTGTTTTGTCCCCCCGTTTTGACCCGCGATGAGGAGCCAGTGACCGCGCGCCACCCGAAGACGGAACAGTTCCTAGGTCAGGCTCAGAATGCTTTCGAGGAGCTTCTGCCTCCTGCCCTGGGCCGTCTGGCTCGAGAAGAACTTCCTGTACTTGACCAGGCGGCCAGCGGACACGGCGGCAGCAGCTTCAACAGCAACAGCGTTCCTCTCATATCCTCTGAGCACATCTAGCAGCACATCGTCGTCCCTCATCGACCCAAGCTTCTCTCTCGCATCCTCGAGGTCCATCTTGAGGGACTTGACCGCCACATCCTCATTCGCGAAATCAAGGAGGTACATGATGTGCCTGCATTCCTTCCGGAGCATGTGTAGTTCGACCACTTTCTCATCTCCGCTCGCGGCGATTCTGTAAAGGCGGCTCGCCCGTTCAGCCCTTTCGTCCAAGAGCTTGTTCAGCCTCTTGCGCAGTCGCCTCCGAGCGTCATCCTCAGGCGCCGGGAGTGCCAGCCTGCTCACCTCGTCTCCTGAGCTGAGCACCCTGGCCAAGAGCACGGACCTGCGTTTCTTTAGATCTGCCGCAATGTCCTTCAAGTCGCCGAAGCTCAAAAGAGCGCCCATCGTCGCATCGATGTCGCGTATCTTGGCGCAGGCGGTGTAAAAGATCCGGAGGGCTTTCATCGTCTTCACCGTCTTGACGTCTCTTCTGAACCCCCTGGGCATCAGAGAGACGGCGGTCGTCAGCTTGCGTACCGCGATTCGAACTTCGTGAATCGCCTCGGGTGTGGGGTGCTCTATGCACGCTCGTACGACCCTCTCGGTTCTCCCCTGCACCGTCTCGAGGGTCTTCTGGAACCTCGTTGGCGACACTGCTTTAGGCTTCATTGTGTCTGTCCGGTGAGGAAGCCCAGTATCCGGTTCTCGAGCTCCGCTTCCACGACGAGTGGCATCCTTTCGCCGTTGATTGGCGTCATATCGTAACGGACCTCCATCCGCTTAAACTCGGCCGCAATCAGTCGCTGGTACCGGATGAAAGACGAATACACGTCTTCCCCAAGACCCATGTCCATCCCCGCTTCATAGAAGTCGAGCGTGTTCTGCCTCTGGAACACTCTGTGGACGAGCTCGGGAGGAGACACTTCAAGCGAGAAGATCAGGTCAGGGACCACTGCGAAGCCGAACAGGTCTTGGCACCACTTGCGGTTCATCCCCCTCACCGCGTCGCGCGCCATCAAGGTGTAGATGTACCTGTCAGCGAGGACGATGTACCCCGACCTGAGAGCGGGAATAATCTTGTTCTCCAGCTGGTCAGCAAAGTCTGCCGCATAGAACAGACTCAGCGTCCTCTTCCCCGTCCCGAGGCTCCTCTTCGCGTTGATGATTCCCTGGCTGATGAGTTCGGAGCGCTTGAGCCCTGTGTTGACCACGGCGTGCCCTTCGGCCTCCAGCTTCTCCGTCAGCATTGTTATCTGCGTGGACCGCCCCGAGGCGTCCGGCCCCTCGATGACTATGAGCTTCCCCTTCACCTTGAGTTCGCCGATGTAGGGCAGCCCGTGGCCGTAGAACCTTATCGGCCTGGCAGTGCTATCCTGGCCCTCTGTTTTCAAGTCCTGTCCTCCCCATAGTCTTGCTCACCACTTCCTTGGGCATCAGCTCGCTGACCTTGTCGCGCACGAGTCGCTGCTGCTCTTCGATACGAAGGCTCCCGTCGACTACGACAAATCCTTCAGGCCGGACCATGGATTCGTACTCCTTCGTGACCCTGCTTTGAAAAATCCTGTAGCTCTCGAAGACGTCGTTACTCAGATTGAGGTCCATGCCAGCCTCGTAATACTTCAACTTGGGGCGCCCAGACAGTATCCTGTTGACCGCGACGTCGACAGGGACCTGGAAGTAGAAGACGATGTCGGGTCTGCGGGCGAAGCTGTATAGTCTCCGAATCCACGCTGGATGGCATCCTCTTACGGCGTCCCTCGCATATGCCGTGTAGACGTACCGATCGGCCAAGACCCAGTAACCGGCGTGTAGTAGCGGCAGGATGTTCCGCTCATACCGGTCGTCAAAGTCGGTCGCATGAAGAAGGGAGAACGTGGTCGGCGTGAGTGTCCCCTTCTTCTTCCCTTTCGAAGTAATCTCCTTGACCACATCGGACGAGTTCCATTCCGTCTTGAAGACCCTGAGTCCGCCTTGCCTCAGCCACTGTTCGAGGAGGTGGACTTGGGTCGACTTTCCCGAACCATCTATTCCTTCGGCTGCAATCAGCCAGCCGTCTGTTCTCGCTTCCCTGGTCGGATGTCTTGTAATCATGCTTCTACCTCAGCTTCCACGGGTAGCTCTTTCCCGTTCGACCGGAACGCCAGGTTCAGTCTGAGTCCAAGCAGATCGCTCACAGCCTCGGCCTGATGCATTAGCAACGAAACGGGGAGTCTGGTCCCTCCTTCAGTCACCCTGACGGACAAATCCCCGCCGTGACGTGACATCCTCAACCCTCCCTCCACCTTGTGTAGCGTCTCCATGAACGCGAGGCAGACCGCAAGACGTCTGACGTCGTCTCTCTCGCTCCGGCTCATCAGATTCCTGTACTGGTTGACTATGAGCCGACTTATCCGGTCGTTCTTGGCCGTGACAGCCGCGGCAGCGATGATCAGCTGTTCTTGTTGGCTGACCGTGCTGTCCTCCTCAAGAATCGAGTAGAAGAAGCTCCTGAGGTTCACCGACGGCAGGACGTGCGAGACGAGCCGTAGGGCCTCAGCCAACAGAGTTGCCTCCCTCCTGTCGACCAGCTTGGAGCGTTCCATCTCCAGCGGGTATCCTTCAAGAGCGTGCCTCAGCGCGATTGCCGAGCTCTTCACAAACCTCTCTACGTCGTCTTCCGACACGGTGCCAGCGTGGAACGACCTCTGGTTGAGCAGGTACATCGAGAGGGTGCCCTCTCTCAATCCGTGGGCGCTGACCGTGAGCTCTCCCATGCCTAGCGTCTTCATCAGGAGCTTGACGACCAGGGTCCCCGCGGCAATGGTTTCCGCGCGGTTGCCGATTTCCCGTTCATTGGCCAGCTCCTTCTGGGACATCTTCAGAAACAGCTTGCTCATCGAGTTCACAGAGTCGTAAGGGATCTGGTATGACTGGATCTTCGCGAATGGATACTGAGAGAGCTCCTGGTCTCGCCTGGCGAGCGCCCTCACCGTCCCCCCAGCGCCCACGAGTCTTGTGCGTCGAGATACTCTGAAATCTGATACCTCCTGAAGAGTCTTGAGGATTTTCGTCCTCATCGATTTCGACCGCTGCTTCTGGAAGGTCCCCTTGCCGTCGCCGTATTCCAATGAAAGGCGGAGGGCGCCCAGCGGAAGGGAGACGACCTTCCTAATCTTGAAATCGGAGGCACTGACGATCTCCAAGCTCCCCCCTCCCAGGTCGAAGAAGACGGTATCGGGTGATGGCGAAAAGCCGACAGCGCCGGCGAAGGAGTAGAGCGCCTCGTCCCTCGCAGAAATCGAACAGAAGGCGAGCTTCGTTTCTTCCAGCACGGACTTCAGGAAATCTGGCCCGTTCGGCGCCTCTCTCACAGCGCTCGTCGCAATCGGGATGACTCTTTCTATCGATTCCGCTGCCGCGATTTCACCGAGTATCTTCAAGTAGTTAATCGCGCGCCTCATCTGCGCGACTCCCAGGAAGCCCGTTTCGTCCAGCCCCTCGCCGAGCCTCGCCCTAAAAGCATCCTGTCTGTAGGCCCTGAACCGGCCGTTCGGTTCGACGGAATAACAGACCATCTTGACGGAGTTGAAGCCTAGGTCTATGACTGAAGCTTTCAACGCAAGCGTGTTTTTCGCGCTCGTATTATCCGTTCCCTACATAGAATATGGAGGGCGCCGTTTGAGCGACGGCTGCTCTCTAATCGACGGCCTTCAAGACTCTGGGGCTGAGGAGCCACCTCAGTTCACCCTTCGCGCTGGGGGCGAACGAAGTGACCCTGACGCGGACTAGGCCCGCTTTCTTCAAGAGTATGGTTCCAGGCTTCGCGCCCATCAAGTCCGCCACCAGACTAGTGAGGTAGGGCTCATGTCCAACCAGGAGGACCTCGGACTCGTGTCCTATTTTGGCCAGTCGCGACAGCATCGCCCGCCGATCCCCCTCTGGCCTTAGCTCGTCCCACAACGAGAGCTTCGCCTTCTTCTGGCGCTTGGCAATGATCTGCGCCGTCTCCTTCGCCCTCGGGAGGGGGCTGGTCGCTATCTCATCGAACTCCAACCCCAACCTGCTTATGGAATCCGCGACCTCCTCGACTTCCTCTCTCCCCTCGCTAGTCAGGGACCGCTCGTTGTCCCGCTTCACGTCCGCCAGAGAACTCCCTGATTCGCCATGGCGCACGAGGTACAGGTCCATACCCAGTATCGACCTCCTGAACGATTTAAGAATGTCTGGGGATTCTCTGTTTCTATCCTTCCAGAGTCAGCGGGCACGGGCGCGCTCAGGAAGCGGGCGCTTGCCTGGTCATCGATTGGAGTTCGGGCTTGGCGGGGTTCTAGAGTGTATCGTCACTGTCCTTCCCTAGCCTACCCTGAGCCGCAAGGATTGCGGGTTCGTCGCCCCCTGGACCTCGCAGGATGTAGGCCACGCCGACGGCCAACAATGCCCCGGCTATGGGGCCCACCACGTAGACCCAGAAGTGAGAGAAGTTCAGGAGCACGAGGTCTGGCCCGAAGGAACGAGCGGGGTTCATAGACGCGCCGCTGACCGCGCTTCCCCACAGGCCTGCCAGCGCTATGTATCCTCCCACGGCGAGGGCCGCCAACGCGCCCACATTCTGTGCCTTTGATGCCGTCCCTAGGATTACGCTCATCAGCCCGAGGGTCAGCACGAGCTCCATCATCAGCGCCTGGAAATCCGAGATGTTCGGCCCGGGCACAGTCGCGCCCAGCATCCCGACCTTGCCGAACATGAGCCAGAGGAACACGCAGGCGACCGTCGCGCCGAGCAGCTGGACCGCTATGTACCCCGGAACCCGCCTCCAAGGAAAATCCCCCCTCGCTGCGAAGCCGATGCTCACGGCGGGGTTGAGGTGTGCCCCCGAGACCGCCCCCATGAACAGAATGATGGCCATCACCATGAGGCCGGGCGCCACGACGGCTGCGTCTCGGCCGACGCTTCCCGGGATCACCGCATTCACCACGCCTGCCCCAGCGGCGACCAAGACGAGGAAGAAGGTCCCGAATACCTCGGCGAAGAGCCTCCGTCCCTCCAAGGTAGGGTCGGCGAAGTTCTTCCGCATGCTCCTTGACCGTTCCATGCGAGACGCGTCAGACGAACCGTCGCGTTCCGACAAAGCGGCGGGGTTGCTCACGGCGGCAGCGTTCCAGCGCCGAACTGAAAACGTTTCGCCAAATCACACGCGCTCGCCTGAGCGCAGGTTCGGGGAAGAGACGTCCTCTCTCTTCCATCGACTCCTATGCTGAAGACAGGACAGTTCGCCCCTTCCCGAAGGGACCTGGTGCTCGATAAGGACTGGGACTTTCTTGACGCCGCGCTCGTCGGCCGCTACCACTCGGTGCCTGCCATCATGCAAGACGAACCTGCGGCGGGCCAGGTCGAGTTTCAAGTATGGCGTCTTCAAAGGCCTTCCTTTGCTGAGACGTTTCTCCTTGCTCTTGACGTTTGATTCCGTTGATTGGACATCGTCGTCAAACCGCTCTTCAATCAGGTCTCCGCCGGACGCGTAGGCCAGGAACTCGGACGGCTTCATCGTGGTGTAGAGCAATCTGTCCTCTCCGGCCAGCCTGGAGAAGTCGACCTTGAAGCCCTTCGAGTTGTTCAATTCTTCGACGAACAGCTTCTCGCCGCCTCCTTCCCCCAGGCCAGGAAGCGGAATCATGGGCGTCCACTCGTTCTTCTTGTGCTTACCTTCAAGTCGCCTCTTGAACATCCTCGTGATCGAATGAGGGGCCGTCTCAAGCGTGCTCAGTATTCGTTCAGCCTGTGGCCTTGGAACGCACGTGAGAAGATACTTCTTTGCTGAACATCCATATTCCTTCTTGTAGATCTTGTCGATTGCGCGGAGCAAGCGCGAATCGTCGAGCCGCTTGCGGAAGGCCTCATCGGCGTCTTGGCGGCCCGCCGACTTTCCTTTCTTGCGCTCGACCATCGTCGTGGCCTTCTCACTGCCGCCTCAGAATTAAACCGTTGCCGGACGCTTGGCCAAGGTATGCGAGGAGTCTCAGGTCGAGAGCGCGCGCGCGCGCGTTACAGGCGTGCCGTATCGGCTGACCAGCTATCCTCCCCGTTACTCTCCAATTTCCGACCAACCTGTCTAGAAGCGCATCCTGGAGGGTGCGATTTTCTCCATCAATTTCAACAGGCCGCTCTTCGGACATCTAGTTCTAACGCCACGCCGTGCGATTCGTCGCCATTTATGGCTCTATCTGCGTGAGATAGATTGGCAGCAATCAACGCCATGCGGCCCGCTGGGGCCCGAACCTAGCCGCAACCAGTGTCTCGCGCGCGCGACCGCCAGGAAGGAGACGTACATCGGTTGGATCAGGTCATACCCGCTGTTCAAGAACGTCAGGGCGGACCGAAGGTACGCAGAGTTGCTGAAGTCCGTGAACCTGCCGCCGGATTGACGTGGAGCGCGCGCGGAATCATTCAAGTCACGGGGGTGTTCGAGACTTGAGGCGAATGGAGCTTGATTGATATTATGGCAGTCATTTGTCGCTCTCCTCTTAGCCGACCGACGAGACCCACCATCGAGCGCACGCTGGCTCTTTCGGCTGAATCTACTGGTGCATGCCGTCGTGGAACCACTTCACGAGCGAGACCTCGTTGGTGTTGCCTCGTTTTTCTGCGAGCACGATGCCTCTCTCCGAAAGTGCGGCTATGACCCTGTGCGTCTTGAGTCTCGACAGGCCGGCCTCTTTGGTGATGTACTTTTGAAGGTAGGTCCCGCCGTGCGCGTCGAGCACCACGACCACTTTTCTCTCATCTGGCTTCAAGGTCCTCAGAACGACGGAGACGGCGTCCTTTCCGTTCCCCGTCTCCGCCACGTAGTTCTTCATCTCAGGGAGGACTAGAAAATAGATGATCCCCACGACGCTGGCGAGTAAGGTAAGGAGGAAGAGCAGAGTGGAGAGAGGGATGAGGATGGCCAGGTTCGGCGAGAAACCGCCAGTGAGCAGCTGGGCCAGCACGCTGAGAGGGGACTCGTTCGGAGCGACGCTCAGGGCGAGGATGAACATGGAGACAGCAAGGCCGGCCACCGCGGCCAGGAGCATTATCAGCAGGACCATGAGCTTCTCCATCTCTTCTCCCCTCTGCTATTCGGGTGTTAACTCCTATCCCTTACGCGCATCAGGTCCTAGAGGTCGGGCGGTTTCCATCTCAGGGCAAGTATTCCGCCTACCATCCCCAGGACTGCCCCCACGATGAAGCCTCCCAAGCCGACGAAACTCAGCACAGAGAAGACCAGAATCAGTATTCCCCAGGTCCTCCGCCGACCCACTTTGGCCAGGAGCATGGTTGCGGATAGCAGCACTATGGCTCCGCACACGAGCCCGAACGCTCCCATCACCCCAACCACACCAGAAATGAGACCAGGCAGGCTGGCCTTGTCCATTCCCTGGGGCACTGTCATGTTACTGTAGTTCAGGTGAGGAAGGACGAAGGCTGCGGCTCCGATGAATATCACGCCGCCAAGTGCGATGATCATACCGCCCACAAGGGCAAGGACAGAGGCGGTCTTGGGGTAGGATGACGTCGTTTCTTGCGCTGAATTTCTTTCCATGGTCAGGGTACGGAGCAGACAGGAGTAAATCGGTTCGCTGAAACAAAAACGATACCGTTTAGCACCTCTTGAAATGGAGGAAAGCCCTGGAAGTCGGTCCACGTTGGGCCGGAACCAGGGCCATTCTTCTTGCCGCATCCTTTACTGAGTCGGGGGTCTCCACCTCAGTACCAGTGCGCCACCGACTATACCCAGGACTGCCCCCACGATGAAGCCTCCCAGGCCGACGAAACTCAGCACAGAGAAGACCAGGATGAGTACGCTCCAGGTCCTCCGCTGACCGAAGTTCGTTAGGAGCATCACTGACGATAGGAGGACTATTGCGCCCGCCACAAGCCCGAAGGCCCCCATCAGTCCGACAAAGCCGGAGACAATGCCCGGGATGCTGGAAGCCGGAAGGTTCGGAGAGGTGTTGAGGTTGCTGTAGTTGAGGTTCGGGAGGACGAAAGCTGAGACGGCCACGAACAGCACGCCGCTAAGTGTTATGATGATTCCGCCTGCGAGTGCAAGGATGGATGCAGCCTTTGGGTATCCGAGTGTCGTGTTTTGTGTCATTTTCTTCTTACCTCGTGGGAGCCATAGACTTGACGGGAGAAGTAGGTTCTGTGAAACGATCATGATTCGTCTTGGCACCTTTGTTCCTAATTGGATGAAACGATAATGATACGCTCGCCTCGGACTCGGCGCGCGCGCGCTAAACCCCTTGGGGGATCGTGACCTTTGCTTGCGCGGTCCCGATGTGTCTCCTCATCTCGAGGAGAGAAATGCCGACGCCGTATGTGTGAATCGTGGAGTCAGGCACGATCTTGATGAACCTGAAGTCCGCGTTCTCCTTGATTCGAGAGGAAACGCCTAGCATCATCCTGCCCATCCGCGTCGAGTTGAAGGCCTTCAGGGCATCAGCATCGTCGGGACCCAGGACGGTGGCCGTCCCCTAGAACTGGATGCAGCCAGGAGGGGCGAACGTGATGAACCGCCTCTGAAGAGGCACAACGAAGGAAATGTTGGGGTTCGAGGCGATGTTCTTGACCTTCTTGGCACGTGTATCCGACATGACGTAGAGCGTCAGCCCATGCCCGCGAGCCACCATGGCGTACATCACTCCCGTGGAATGAGACCGACCTCCCCCCGTGACGGTGCTTATCACGCCGAAGCTGTGGCGTCGAAGCTCCGACAGGATGACCTCTACCGTGGGCCCAGTCACTTTGACCTCAGACCGCAATTCGCCGGACATCTTGATTCCCCCATCGGCATCGAATCGGGCATGGTAGTTCAACGTTCCAAGGGCCTGCAGGCAGATTCGTTCCTGAGTTTCGAGCATGTTCTGGCGGGCTGGTCACATCGATCCAGCTGTCGCAATCTGGGAATCGCGTTCAAGTCTTAAATGCCGTAGAATTTCAACGGGAATTGATGTCCGAGAGCGGATTCTGCAGCAAGTGCGGCGCACAGCTGCAGCCTGGCAGCGCCTTCTGCCCGAAGTGTGGCGCTTCTGTAGGAGTGGCCTCGGGCCCCGCCGGCGCTCCAGTAAGTGGCATCGACGCGCTGATCAAAGAGTCTGGCGCGCAGAGCTACTGGATTAGGCGCTTCTTCGCCCTCGTCATCGACGTCATCATCGTCATCCTCATTCTTGCAGTGATCGCCGTGGCCACAGTGATACCTGCCTTTGCGCTATCTGGAACGGCTGGGGTGGTCTCCTTCTTCGCGGGGGTCTTCGCGATTGCAGCGGGTGTCATCATCTTCCTCTACTTCGTCGTCGCCGAGGTGACGAGGGGAGCGACCTTTGGCAAGCATCTCCTCCACCTGAAGGTCGTCGGGCCCAAAGGGGGAAACCCCAACCTGATCGAATCTCTCGTCAGAAACGTCAGCAAGATCTACTGGCTCCTGCTCCTCCTTGACGTCGTCGTAGGCCTGGCCACCTCGAAGCAATACACCCAGAAGTTCAGCGACAAGATGGTCGGCACTTCGGTCGTGGGCTGAGTGACAGGGGAATTCGGCGGAGAAGAGGCCTCCGATGGGAGGAGGTTCATGAGGAAGCATTGGAGAGCAGTTGCTATCTTCGTCGTGGCGTGCGCTCTGGCGCTTGCAGGTGCAGTCTACGTGTTCCTGTGGTTCGTGAAGAACGCCCAATCAACGGGCCTGGTGCCTGCGTCACTGGGCCTATGGACGATGGCGAACCTGGTGACCTTCATCCTGAATTCGATCTTCTGGGAGCTTCTCCTGGTCGGAATCCCTGTGGCCATAGGTGCAGTGGCAGGCTGGCTATGGTGGAGAAGACTGCCTGACGAGGAAAGGAGAGGATATCGCTTCTTTGGCAGACGGTCGCGCACGACAAGCGGCAGCAGCGGATTATCGTTCCTGTTCTTCGTCGCGTTCTGCATCAAGGTCTACCTCGATGGCAACTGGAACGTCGCCATCGCAACCTGGACTCTGAACTACGTCGTGGACTCCATGGTTCTGATCCTCGAATGGGTTCTGGTCATCTTCGGAATTCCCATGGCGATAGGAGTGATCTGGTGGATTCGCCACGAGGCGAAGAAAGGCACCTCTGAGACAACTCCCTGAGTCGTCAAGTGGCAATAGCTGAGGAGAAGCTCATTCCTTACATCTACCAGGGCTAAACGGACCTGGTGGGACCCACACGGTTTACCGTCAAATCCAGACCCAAACTACTTTCACAGCGTGGCGCACTGGCCGGGCTTCGTCACCCAAATCATCTCGAGCCTCGTCTGATTGCACCCAAGCGCAGGCTGCGAAAGGCAATGCCGGCGATGAGGATCGCGAGACCGATGCCTACTTCCTGCGGAGCGAGGGCGAAGGCCAGACCGGCGCAACCGATCAGGCCGGCCACCGCCAGCCCGCGGGGGAACATCCGCTGCTGTCTGGAGAGGCGTAGAGCCGACAGATTGGCTACGCAGTAGTACAGCAAAGTCCCGAAGCTCGAGACAGCGACGGCGACATAGAATGAGGCGAACGCGGCGACCAGGATGGAGATGGCACCGACGAACAGGACGCTGCGCCACGGGTTCTGCCCCGCGCCGAGACGGGCCAGCCCTGCGGGGAGGTCCGACTCGCGCCCCATCGCGAAGGCCACGCGGGAGACGCCGAGTAAGTCCGAGAGGCCCTCGTTGAAAGTGGTCAGCAGTGCGCCTGCCGCGATTATGGTCATTCCAACGCCGCTCCCTACCACAACCATCGTATCCTCTAATGGTGAGGAGGAATGGGAAAGGCGCGGCACCCCCAACACGGTCAGTGCGGTGATAGCCACAAGCAGATAGAGGAGGGTGGCAGTGCCCAACGCGATTACGGTCGCCCGGGGGATAGTTTGCTTCGGATTGTGCACCTCTTCGACGAGCGTGGCGATGCGGCTGTAGCCAGTGTAGGCAAAGAAGAGTAGGCCAGTGGCCTGCAATACCCCTGCAACTCCGTTTGGCGCAAACGGCGAGAGGTTGGACACGCGGGCGGAAGGAAGGCCTATCACGACAACCGCCAGAAGGGAGAGAATCGACAGTACCACTATGACGTCCGTCACCCTGACCGAGCGGCGTATCCCTCCGGCGTTCAGCATCGTCATGGCCAACGCTGCGACGACAGCTGCTGTCCGCGCAGGCACGACGCCGACCGCGGCGTTGAGATAGCCCCCGAAGGCGAGCGCGATCGCTCCCGGGCCGACCGTGTTTGCAATGAGAAACATCCACCCAGCCGAGAAGCCCCACCAGGGACCCAGCATCCTTCTTCCAAACTCGTAGGTGCCTCCTGAGCGCGGGAATACGGCGGCTAGCTGGGCCGAAGAGAGGGCGTTGCAGAGTGCAACGAAAGCGCCTATGGCGAATGACACGAGCAGGGCCGGCCCCGCTATGTTCGCCGCAGGGGCTATGACAGCGAAGATGCCCGCGCCCAAAATCGCCGCGAGTCCAGTCGCAACCGCGTCGAACATCCTGAGCTGCGGGCGCAGCCTTGCGTTCCGAGCTTTGTCGGTCAACCTTACCTACGGCCTGCTGTCCCTGACAAATGTATTATTCTGTTCCGACGCTCGGACGACCAGACCATTCAGAGGCTGCGTCTATAGCGTGCGCCGCGCGCGCTAGGTGTGGGCCTATCTGAATCTCAAGACCGCAACGAGCGTCTCATACAGAGAGACTCCCAGTGCGGCGATGTTTACGACCAAAGCGAATACGTACAACGATGTTAGCGGCTCGGGTCGCAAGAAGACAAGCAGTATCACCAGAGTGGCGGCGAAGAAGACCGAATAGGTCGTCTGGAAAGGGATGATTGCCCTTCGCACCCTTATCACGTTTTCAAAGACCACCTTGTCAACGACGTAGCCGTTCCCTTCCTCCTTGACGAGCCCAAGGCGCAGCAGCTTCTGGATGTGGTACTGGGACACGGAGGCGGAACTCAGGCCGAGGCCTCTCTGGATGTCATGAAAACCAACCGGACGCCCCTGCCTGTACATGTAGCGATAGACCTTCAGCGTCGTCCCCTTCAGTACATCCGCACTCGGGCGTGGCTCCTCCAAGCCGGTTCGACCGTGAACCCGGGGCTAGCCTGTGGGGAAACCGACTTCCCCGGTGACTGGGTTCACGTAGAGGATGTATGCCTCTGACTGGTTGCCAACGGTCGCGCAGTAGTACATGTCACCATGGATGACCTGGAAAGCGATGCTTGCTGACGTGATGTTACCGATGTGAAGTGTGTCCGCCGCATAGGCTTCGGCGGAGGCGAGCGCCGTTGATGGAGATACGTCAAGCGGAAAATTGGAAGGTATCAGGGACCACCCCGCATAGGCGATTGTCTCCAGCCTTATGATCAGCGACTTCGGCGGATAGACATTGAACGTGATCTGACTGCTGTTGGCTATCGGCAGCCCTTTGTACTCCTGGCTCCAGGTAGCCCACCCTGGCTGCGTGAAGCTGGCGAAGCTCACCCTGCTGAGGTCGAGCCCGTAGGCTTTCAGCATAAGGTTCCCGACCGCAACGTCCTCCTCGGCCGTCGGAGGGCTCCCGGTGGTGTGATTGGTCCAGTATTGGTTGTAGGCCGTGTAATTCTGCACCTCGTACAGGAGCAGGTAGAAGCTCGTGCCGGTGAAGTACACCGTGATGTTCGATCCCAAGGCGGTCCTGAAAGCGTAGATGGACTGGTCGCATGTGAAGAAACAAGTGTTCAGCTGCTTTGAAACAAGCTGAATCGGCAACTCCCCCAGCCCCGACGCTAGATCTGCCGCTATGGACGTCGCGTTGGCGTTTGAGCTGAAATTGCCCAAGGGAGCGACTGCAAGGCGCGAATCGGGCAGCACCGTGTGGTTGGTGTATGTCACAGTCTGGATGGTGGATGTGGACGACGATGTTATCGAGCTCACACTTGAAGTCGTTGTTGCCTCCGTAGTAGTAGACGTCGCGAAGGACGTTGACGTAGTCGAAGTGGTCTCTGTCGCAGTCAGGGTCACGGGTGCAGGCTGTGTGGGAAAGTAAAGCACGCCGAAGCCAAGGATCCCTGCCATCAGGATTGCGATGACTGCGCCAGTGGCTATCTGCTTCTTGTATTCTGACAAGGTGTCGTCACGTTTTCAGTTCCTTCTCAGGGTCGACTATTGTTTTAGTCTTCCCCTTGGCGGGTAAACCGGGGCTGGCACCCTTGGCCACGCTCTGCAGGGACGGGAGACGACCGGCCAGTACGCCGTAGGTCATGCCAATCCACAGGAGAGCGAACGTCCCGACCGGGAGGATCACCCACATACCAGACGGCAGATTGGCCCAGGAGACCCACCATGAATCCAGCTTCCCCTGGAGCAGCCAGGGGAGGTTCAGCCCTGCGAGCTGGAATGTGCCCGGGGGGCCCTCTATCGAGAAAGCGGTGGTCAGCGCTCCCGCTCCTTCCACGAACGAGCTGACTCCGAACAGAGCCAGGACAAGGACGCCGAACTTCCTCGACCGCCATTCGTCCAGGATCGGGGCCAGAGGTATCAGCAGGCTGGGGAAGCCGAGTATCAGGAACCTTGGGCCGTAGAAGAGCCCACCCGCCCAGTCGGTCCAGGACGAGTAGGTGACCAGCGGCAGCGCGAAGGCAGAAATGAAAAGCACCGCGTCCCGCCTTGGAATCCTGTTCCCGGCCAGCCTCAGGAGGGCATAGAGGCCCAGGATTGCGATTGGGGAAAAGAACAGGATCCCTCGGTAAGGACTGACCAGATAGTACGACAAGTGGACCACCGCACTAGGGAGGTTGAATTCGGAGATTATGCTCCCTGACGCTCCTCCCTTCAGCTGCTCGGGGAACAAGAAAGGGTTCTGGAAGGCCACAAAGTTGTATGTTAGCTGGGCCGCTGGCCCTAGGGAGAATCCTGCGAGGAACACAGGAAGAACCCTGCGAAAGCGTCGGACTGCCAGATACAGCGCCAGTGGGACGACGAACAGGAGAGCGACGTATTCCACGAATCCCGCAAGACCGAGCAGGGCCCCGGCTGCCAGGAGGCCGCGCGACCCGATTTTCCCCCTGTCGTACCGGAGAACCATGTAGATGGACGACATGGCGAACATGAGCGAGGTGCCGTGGATGAAGAGGACCGTCGAAGCCGGCCACAGGGGGGTCGCAAATGCAAGGGCAAATGCGGCCACTAGGCTGGCTCTTTCCGAGGCGTAGAACCTGGCGATCTCGTAGACCAGGAGGACTGCAACGGCGGAGCAGATGGCCACAAACACTTCGTCCATGACGAGGGACCATCCCCAAAGGTTCAGGGTGTTCCCGTCGAGGACGAAGCCCAGGGCCGCGAACGGGAAGGATAGGATAGCGAATCCTGGAGACAGCGCACTGTAGTAGTTGCCGGCGAAGACCGAAAGGTCGGCAGACTGGGCAATCAGGTTCCCGCCTGCGCCGAGGCTGAGGGAGTGCCTCGCCCACATCGCATATTGCATCCCCAGGATGCTCGTCGGATAGTCGCTCGAGTAGACACCGTTGAGGCAGAGCAGATACACGCAGAGAGGGAGGCAGAATGAGAGAAGCCGGAACTTCTGGCGGCCTAGCCATCCGACGAAAGCGGGCACATAACCCGATCATGTCGGGGGCACGATAGTACTACGCATTCGTATGGAATGCTTCCCAACGTACTAATCTTAGTACAGGCACCTGGTTGTCCGAAGCGCCTAGGTTCGATTAACAGATGGTCCAATCCCGGCCGACCCCACCAAGATCGCTAGGCCGTTCTCTCAAATAGAACTATACATCTTGCTCGAGTACCCCAAGGCACGAAGAGTGCATACTCGGCGTAGGACTCCCGATACTCTTGAACACGCCCTCGGACAAGCTGATAGGATACGTGCTCGTAGTGCTTGTGGCATCGATCATGGTCTGGTGGCTCTTTGACATTGTCGCGGTCTTCGGTGTCGCCTCATTCTTCTGATGATCAATCCTTGTTCGCGCACGCGTCAGGGAGCGGAGTCATGTCCTAGTGCGCGCGCGGCCGTCACAGATTGCCAACTTCTGGGAGAATGTGAATGACGCCAAAGCCTTAAGGTCGATGTGGAGGACCGTGAAGAGAAGGGGGAACACAACCGTTGAGGAAGAGACAGGCAACAGTCTTTGTTGAAGTTTGGGATATCGAATCGGGTTGGACTCCCAACAGCCCTCCGTTCTACTCAGCTAGGGAAGCCAGGATATACATGAAAGAGCACGGAATTGAGGAAGGTATGCACGCAAGGGTAATAGACCACGGGAGTCTGAAGAAGGATATTGAAGTGGAGCAGGAATTCCGAAGAAAGAAGAGAAAGAGGGCAAAAGAGGAGCTTCACAAGTGAAATCGATTCTCATCGAGTCCATCTACCCATCAGATACTCAGAAAGGTTCCGATGCCTCCGAAGCTCCCTGATGCCCAGCAGCGACTCTGCGACACCTTCGTAGTGTGATATCTCGCGGGTAGTTGTCACAAACATCGATTGAAAGAGGCAGACTAAGCTGGCGTCTTCATTGGCCAAGGATTCTAGATAGGAAATCAGGGACGACCGACATCGGGCAATCTGGTGAGCAGCACCTGCTCATCGACCACGGCCATGACTTCCTACGCGACAAATGCCCAATGCCCTCACAGTTTGAAGGGCAGGTATCGTTCGAAAGAGTGAAATGCATAGCCAACTATGTAGGAGCAGGAAGTTGCTAGTCGAGTTTCTCTACGACTTTGCGAGCCCTCACAGCTACGTGGCGTTTCACAAGCTGCGAGAGATTAGCTCCAGGCTGGCGCTGGAAGTGAATTACTCGCCAATCTTCCTCGGGGGAATCTTCAAGGCGACCAACGACGCCCCGTTGCCAGCGGGCTCGCTAGAATACGACTACATGGCGAAGAGTCTGCAACGACTCTCAAAGGCTCTCGGTATAGCCTTCAACTTCCAGTATTCCTCGTTCCCAGTAAACTCGCTCAGGCCACTGCGAGGCACGTACTTCGCCTTGTACGAGGGCAAGCTGGTAGAATACATATCCGCGGTCTTCGGGTCGTACTGGGCGTCGGGAGTCGACATCTCTGACCAGAACGCCCTGGGGAAGATAGCCGAGTCCATCGGCCTTGACAAGGACAGGTTCCTGCATTCAATCGAGGACGAGGCCGCAAAACTGCGGCTCAAGGAGGACACCCAGCGGGCCCTCCATAGAGGAGTCTTCGGAGCGCCCACTTACTTCGTGGATGGAGAGATGTACTGGGGGTCGCCCGAGGTCCTGTGGTACTTGGAAGAGCGCCTTGCAGGCGCAAGTCGCTCGAAATAGGCTGGAATCAATCGCTCCTCTCTGACTCGCCCACTCTGCAGGGAGCGGAAGTTCCGAGGCGGCGCACTCTGAACTACAAACCACTATATTCGGCGACCGCATATCCTTCACATGAAGCGGTCAGAATTTGGGGAACTCGTTGGGATTTGAACCTGAAGTTCGGTGCGCAATCACCGCACATTACCTGTGGTAGTTTGATAGTCGGTGCCACATTAACCCAGGCAAGGAGCCGCATCTCGCTTAGGAATAATTGCTGAACGCCGCAGACACCCGCCCTTTTGAGTTGACGGGCCCAGTGAGATTCGCCCTCAAACAGGTCCAGAAAGTGGATTCTCATTGGATCTATCGCATCCCCAGAATCGCCAAACCTCCGCCAAGTTAGTTCCGCTGTTCGAAGAATCCCGTGTGGAAGGCTGACGGCGCCCTTCGATGAGATTCAGACCCATTGGGTTTCGATTGCTGCTATGGCGCCCATCAGCATCAGGGCCGAGAAGGAGGGATCAAACACATCGATGGCGTAATTCCTCGATGAGAGTGCTTTCAACCTCTGGACGATCCCTCCGCCTGCCGTGAGTCCCGTGAGCCTGGCGTCGAAAACCTTCGTTCCGTCTGATCTCACGAGTCCGAAGGTTCCTGATCCTGTGAACTCGAACTTCCCCTGCCTGTTTCCGTCGACATCCTCTAACCAGCAGTTCGGAGGAGACATCTTCTGGTGAGGCCCCATGCCGATCACGCTCAGCACGTTACTGTACGGGTCGCACACTTCGAAGCTGCCATGTGTAACGTGCATCTTATGATTCACGCTTCCCTTAGTCTCCCCCTGTGAGTCGTAGATTTCGAAGCTCTGGTGGAGCGCTCTTCTCTTCGCTACGTAGACAACGTCTCCCTTATTGTCCTTCAAGGAAATGTCAGGGAATGCGTGCCCCTGTTCCAAAGGTCTCTTTTCGGCTGTGAAGGTGACTAAGGGCGGTTGGACGAGAGCGCTTTCCACGGGAGATCCTGCCGGCGGGCCCTGCCCCTCCTCCGGAAGAGCCGCCCCGCATGCCACGCAGAAAGCCGACTGGTCCTCGTTCTGCTTGCCGCACCGCGTGCAGTACTTCGACATGGATCATCCAAAACATCAAGCAACTTATATTCTGAACGGGCCCGGTGAGATTCGAACCCAGGAGGCAAACGGTGTCTGCGAATAGCTTAGATTGGGCGATTACGACGGAACAGAGTCCGTTTCGAGCTTATTCTTGGTGCGGCCTCCGGGATTCGGACCCGGGCGAACGGCTGTCTCCTCTCCGCGATTGGGAAGCCGCTATCCTGACCAGGCTGGATCAAGGCCGCGCCACCGTACCTCGGAATGGAAATACTATAAACGAAGCCATCCTAGACGAAACCCGGCATTGAGTCGGGACCTGATGAGCGAAGTGGTGCCACGGCTAAAGGGACTGACCCAGGGCGGGTATGAGAGGGCATACCGGCATCGTGGGAGGCTCTTCAAGACGAGCACGCACCAGCTCATCGCCGACCTTCTCGATTCCCTGAGAGTCCCGTTCAAGGAGAACGTCCGAATCCCCGGTGCTGGTTCCATCGCCGCCGATTTCCTTGTCAATGGAACGTGGGTCTTCGTGGAAAGACCCCTCAGCAGAACGGAGATACGGAGGCTGAGGAGAACGGGCAGGAACTGCGTCTTCATCACCAAGGACGCCTTCAGAAGTGACGGGTCAGACCTCGGAATACGGGTCTTAGGCCTCGAGGAATCGGGTGGCCTCCAGACCATCTTCCTGGACGATCCCTCGTTCAACTTCGACTACGCGCACATCCTCCCCAAGACCCAGAAGTGCTCCGTGATGCACGGCCACACGTCGTCAGCCTTGGTCGAAGTGGTTGGCCGACCGATCAACGGCATGGTCGTCGACTTCGGGGTCGCGAAGGAAATCATCAGGAACGCGATCAGGAGCCTCGACCACAAGCTGTTCATCAACGAGAAGTATGTCACGAGGATGGACGCGAAGAGCGTCACTATCAGGTTCAAGACTATCCACGGAGATTTCGCAATTCAGGCCCCCAAGCCCACGACCGTCCTTCTGTCCGGCGAGGCCACGGTCGAGAACCTCGCAAGAGAGGTCGTCTCGAGGATAGCACCCCGGATGCCTGAGAACGTGACAGCAGTGGGCGTCTACGTGTATGAAGGGCTGAACAAGGGTAGCCACTTGCTGGCACAGATCCACCAAGACGGGGAGAGACAACGAAAGAAGCCATAGTGCTTCTCTCGGGCGGCATAGACTCGGCGACGTGCGTCCAGCTGATGAGAAGGAGGTACGGCGTTCGGGCCCTGACTTTCGAGTACCACGGCATAGCGAGAAGGGAGCTCGAGGCGGCCAGGGCAATCGCCCGGGCAGCGGGCATCAGCGAGCACCGTTTCGTTAGACTTCCCGACCTCAGGGAGGCGAGCGACATCAGGAGAGCGAGCTTCGCAGGTATGCCGTCCACCTTCATTCCAATGCGGAACGGTATCTTCTACTCCCTTGCCGCATCCTACGCCGAAGAGGTAGGCGCGGACCTCATAGTCGGAGGGCACAACAACGACGACGTCAGGACCTTCGCAGACGCAGCACCAGCCTTCTTCGACGGGCTTGAGAGGGCATTTCGGGTGGGGTCTCCCATCCTCAGGAAGAGACGGACGAGGATCCTTCTACCCTTGTCAGAGAAGACGAAGGCCCAAGTGGTCAGGCTTGCCTACTCTTTGGAGGTCCCGCTGGGATTGACGTGGAGCTGCCATAGGGAAGGCGGAAGCCACTGCTGGGAGTGCGATGGGTGCCGCGCAAGGATGGCGGCTTTCGAGAAGGCAGGCGTCGTCGACCCCTTGAGAGACCACGGTAAAGCGGGGAAAATTTCATAAGCAATCGGGAATCCGTGAGTGTACCTTTGGTGTCCAAAGACCGCCACTTACCGGCCGCTCTCGAGTTCATCGATGCCACAGCGGACGTCCAGTCTGAGTCATCCCACCTGCCGGTGGCCGCAGGGGTCGCAAACCTGAGGGTTATGTTCAACGCAGGTCGCCTGAACATGCCGGTTGACCTTTCCATCCAGACCTCGACGGGACTCCACAGGGGCGTCCACATGAGTAGGCTCGTCAGGGCCGCAAACAACCGGAACGCGACGGGCATGGAGGAGTGGCTGAGATGGATCTGCAGGGAGGTGAACAAGACGCAGCCGGGAACTTCGGTGACCTCTACGTTCGAGCTGCCGTACGACGACCAGTTCACTCGCATGAGGATAAGGACGACAGAGAGGGGCGCGCTGACATACATGTTCAAGGTGAGCGGGATGACTGCGTGTCCTTGCAGCAAGAAGATGGTAGGCGTGGGGCACATGCAGAGGGCAGAGATTTCGGTGGTCCTGAGGAGCAGGAAGGCCATCGACTCGCTGAGGGTGATTGGCCGCATCAACGAGTGCTTCTCCGCTGTCCCTAGGGAAGAGATGAAGAGAGTCGAAGAGGCGAAGAAGATCATGGAGGCGCAGGCGAACCCGAAGTTCGCCGAGGACCTCGTGAGGGAGTGCGTCGCCAGGTTCCCCGATGCCGAGTACGTGAACGCGAGGTGCTTCGAATCCATTCACCTTCACGACGCGGTGGCGACCTGGTCGGCGCGGCCGGGTTGGATGCCCGCGATGTAGCCGCCGGGGAAACCATCAACTTAAATCGACAAGAGCCAGCCAAACCAGGACGGATGTCCGAGCTTCTCATCGGCACGTCGGGCTGGTCGTACAGTGAATGGACAGGCGTCTTCTACCCGAGTTCCAGCACCAACAAGCTCTCGTTCTACTCGAAGATCTTCGGGACCGCCGAAATCGACTCCACGTTCTACGCCTTCCCGTCGAAGGGCCTCGTCCTTGGATGGTCCAGGTACTCTCCCGAGGGATTCGTCTTCTCAGCCAAGCTGCCGAGGGCGATAACCCACGAGAAGAGGCTGGACCTGAGCCAGGGAGCCGAATCCGATCTGGTCAGGTTCCTTAGCCTGATGAAGCCACTCATCACGACCGGGAAGCTGGGACCCGTCCTGATTCAGCTGCCTCCCAGCTACACCTACGAGGAGGACTTCGGGAAGCTGAAGTCGTTCCTTGAGGTCGTGCCCGATGACGTCAGGTTCGCTGTTGAGTTCCGCCACCCTTCATGGCTGAGGAATGAGGTCTGGTCACTGCTGAAGTCGAGGAATGTTGCCAATGTCATAGTCGACGAACCTCTGCTGCCCCCTGAAACCGTGGTGACCGCCGACTTCGCCTTCATCAGATGGCACGGGAGAGGCACCCGCCCCTGGTACAATTACAGGTACACCGAGGCAGAGCTCAAGAAGTGGGTCCCCAAGGTGAAGGAGGTGTCGTCGAGGGCGAACAGGACATTTGGATACTTCAACAACCACTTCAGGGGCTTTGCGGTGGAGAACTCCCTCAAGATGATGGGGATGCTCGGCGTCTCCACACCGGAGCAAGACGAGGCGGGAGCCAAAGCCTCAAGGTTCCTTGAAGGCGGGGGCAGGAGGGAAGGCGAGGGGAGCATGCTCGAATACGTCGACAGGAAGGGAGTGTGAATCTGTGAAGGCAAAGATGCTCCTCGATGACGGAAGGCCGAAGGTCGACCCCGAAGAGCTGAAGGAAGTGATCGAGAAGGCCGGCATGACAGTGGGGGACAGGAAGGCCGACATCGGCGTGGTCGTCGGCGGCGACGGGATCTTCAGCATGTTCGGCAGGAGCGAAGAGATACCTCTGCTGTTCGTTGGCGTCAGGTCGAGAGGCGCGACAGGATCGAAGGCGTACATGGCCGCAGCCTACTTCGACGACCTGCCGTCCGCCCTGGAGGCCGTCGCAGCGGGCCGCTTCACCGTGGAAGAGCACGGGCGCCTTGAAGTCCTGAAGAACGGGAAGCATCTTGGTGAGGTCTTCACCGACGTCTACCTGCAGAGGGGAGCCGAGAGCAACTGCATCAGGTACAGGCTCAAGGTCACTTTGAGGGACACGGTCATCGAGGAAGCGGCCATCGGGGACGGTGTCGTGGTCACGACCTCGGCGGGATCCACGGGCTATTATTCGTATCCTGACAAGGTAAACGGAAAGGAGATGCGGGTCGATGCCTACTCGACCGTCGGGAGAGACGAGATAGGAATCTGCCATATAACGCCCACCTACACCGAGCGGTCTGGGGCCGGCGAGCATCCGTTCAGGTACACGGTTCCGTGGGACAGCAGGGTCGAACTCTGGATCTCTAGGCCTGCCGATGCGAGGCTTTATGGAGCTACAGCCGGCCGGAAGGGAGTCAAGATCGGAATGCGTGACAGGATAACTGTAGTTCCTAGCAGGAACACCACGAAGGTCATCGTTCTGAAGCCTTCGTAGTCAGTGGCTGGGTTCGGCGCCTGTCACGATGTAGTCGACGGATTCGCCGATGTATGTGGCATGGTCTGAGATGCGCTCCAAGTACCGCAGGATCAGGCCGGCGGACAGCGCGCATCTGATGTCCTTCTTCTGGTCTAGGACGGACCGGAGGTTCTGCCTGTAGCTGTCGTCCACGGCGTCGTCCAGCTTGGGGATACGCCTCGCAAGAGCGACGTCCCTTCTCGCGAAGGCGTCGACGCTCATTCGGATCATCTTCTGGGTGTTGCGGCCGGTCTCGACGACTGCCTTCTGGTCGCACTTGCTGAGGTCGCCGAAGATATCCAGCACTTCAACGATGTCAAGCGCGTATCTCCCGAAGCGGTAGAAACCATAAGATATCTCGAGGCAAGCTTTGATGAACCTGAGGTCTGAAGCCACGGGCTGGAATCTGGCGATAAGCTCCATCGAAAGGTCGCTCACCTGACGATGCAGGGCCTGGAGACGCCTCGACGACTCTCTGACTTCCGCGCCCTTGCCACCTTTGCTGTAGGCTTCGATTGAAGCGGCGACTGCGTTCTCCGACAGGGTGGCCATCTCGAGCAGCATGCCGTTGAGCTTGTCGAGGCCCATGTCCATGAGTCTAGGCAACCTTCTTCACCTACCCGAATTTCCCCGTGATGTAACGTTCAGTCAGCTGTTCTTTCGGGTTCTCAAAGATGGCTGTGGTCTGGTCATATTCGATGAGCTTCCCCAGGTACATGAAGGCGGTGTAGTCTGCGACCCTCGAGGCCTGTTGCATGTTGTGCGTGACTATCACCACGGTATACTGGGCCTTAAGCTCAGTGATCAATTCCTCGATCTTCGCGGTGGCGGTCGGATCCAGGGCTGAGCACGGCTCGTCCATTAGAATGACCTCAGGCTCGATCGCGAGGGCACGCGCTATGCACAGCCTCTGCTGCTGCCCGCCCGAGAGGCTCGCGCCAGATCTCTTCAGCTCGTCTTTCACCTCGTCCCAGAGGTAGACCCGCTGGAGGCTCCTTTTTGCGGATTCTTCGAGCCTGCCCTTGTCCCTGATCCCGTTCAGTTTCAGGCCTGCGACGACGTTGTCGGCAATAGACATGTTAGGGAAAGGGTTCGGTTTTTGGAAGACCATTCCGATCCGCCTCCTGATATCCGCAGGATCGAGAGACTCACCGTAGATGTCTGCCCCGTCGAGAAGGACTTGACCCCTTACGCTCGCGTCCGGGACCAGCTCGTGCATCCTGTTGAGGCACCTGATCAGAGTCGATTTCCCGCACCCGGACGGTCCAATCACCGCTGTTACCTGGTTCGACTCTATTGCGAGGTCAATGTCGTAGAGCGCCTGCTTCTTTCCGTAGAAGGCACTCAGTTGCCTGACCTCCACCTTGGGCTCAGCGCTCACATTTCTCGGGGCCTCGCCTTGGGTATAAATCCCGTGTGCCGTTTCGAGTTTCTCACTAAGCATAGGCTCTCCTACCCCTCGTCAAGAGCCGGACTGCAAGGTTGATCCCTATGATCATGACGATGAGGAGAAAGGCCGCGCCCCAGGCCAGGTCGACCCAGTTCTGGAGCCCGGATGTCCCGAAGTAGTAGATGTAGTAGGTCAATGAAGCTAATGGTGCGGTGGGGCCCGAGTACCATTGGGTGCTGATCCCGATTGTCAGTATTAGAGGTGCAGACTCTCCCATCACTCGCGCCGTCGCCAGCAGGGCGCCGGTAGCGACCCCGCTCTTGGCGTTGGAAACAACCAGCAGGCTGGTGCGCCACTTCCTGATCCCAAGCGCCGCCGATGCCTCACGGATCGAGTTCGGCACGAGATTGAGCGCCTCGGCAGTCGTGATGGAGACTATGGGTATCATGATTACGCTGAGGGCGAATACACCCGCAGCTAGATTGTCGCCGTGAAGTGGCTGGACCAGCAGGGTGAAGCCCAAGATCCCGACCACGATCGATGGGTTACCGATGAGGACATCGCCGAGGAAGCGCACCGTGCGGCCGTAGAAGTTCCTCCCGTACTCCGAGATGTAGACCCCTGAAAGGACGCCAAAGGGAAGTCCGATGCATGCCGCGAGACCCACCAGGATCAGGGTCCCCTGTATGGCATTACCCAGTCCCCCGACCGCCCCGGGTACAGGGATGGGAGGCAGTTTGGTGAAGAAGTCCAGATTTATGGCGGGAAGCCCCCTGACGGTCACGTAGTAGAGTATGCTGGCGAGAGGGACGATCGCTATGACGACAGACAAGCAGGCGAGGGAGATGAGGACCTTGTCCATGAAAAAGCGCCTGGACTTCATAAGTAGGACGCTGCCTCCCTGCTCTTTGTGAGCCTCCCGATGAGATACCTCGCGACGATGTTTGTGAAGAAGACCACGATGAGGAGGACAAGTCCAGCCTCCACGAGGGCCGATATGTACGCGGCGCCGGTCGCCTCCGTGAACTGAGTGACGATGAGACTTGCCAGGGTGTATCCGGGGGAGAAGAGCGAGCTGGTGAGCCGTGGAGTGTCGCCCACTACCATGGCGACAGCGATCGTCTCACCGAACGCCCTGCCGAGTCCGAGAAAAATGCTCGCCAGAATCCCCGACCTGGCGTAGCTCAGCACGGAAATTCGGATTGCTTCGCTCCTCGTGGCGCCCAGCGCATATGCAGCTTCTCTCTGCGAATCCGGAACTGCCTGAAGAGCATCCCTCGAAATGGAGGAGACTATCGGGATAATCATAATGGCCAGGACTACTCCACCATCGAGTATACTAGCCATGGGCAGTTGACCTGTCGAGTACCCCTGGAAGATTGGGAGGAAGCCCAAGTGTGCCTGGAAAAATGGATAGATGTTGTGCGTCAGGAAGGGAACCATAATGAAAATCCCCCACAGACCGTAGACGACGCTGGGCACTGCTGCGAGCAACTCCACGATGAATGAGACGGGCGCCCTGAGGCGTCCGGGCGAGAGTTCGGACAAGAAGACGGCGACACCCAGACTTACGGGAACCCCTATCAGAAGAGCTATGGCCGACGTGACGACACTGCCGTAGATCGCGGGGAGGACCCCGTAGAAGTTTCCGATAGACCCCCCCCATGTAGAACTCGTGATGAAGGCAAAGCCTTCCCCGAGGGTGTGAGAGGAACCCGTTGTTAGTTCGTAGAAGAAGATCAGCGTTAGAGCAACTATAGATGAGGCGAATACTAAGACGAGAGCCTTGAAGATCGTGTCAGCGCGGCTTCGCCCGGCGCCCATTAGCCATAACCCGTCAGATGGGGGATAAAAGAAGGAGAAGTTCCATTCACGCTGGTATGAATGGAACCCCGTTGTAGCTTATTTGGCTGATGATTCCTTTATCGATTGTGACGATGCTCGCGGGAAGCGGTGCGTAGTTGAGGCTAGACGAGAACGTCTGGCCTTGGTTAACGATCCACTCGAAGAGCTGGGCCATGTCGTAGCCCTGCTGATGGTTGGTCTGGTTCGACCAGACGTAGAGGTACGTGTATGTCGATATTGGGTAGGAGCCCGTTCCTGGAGCGTTGGTGATTGTGAATGTGGGATTGGCCAGGACCTGCGTGCTGTCCGCGTTGGCGGCCGCTGCGATGTCGGTCACTGTGGGGGTGAGGAACACTCCGGCCTGGTTCTTGATGGATGCGGTCAGCAGACCGGCATTGACGGCGTAGACGGAGTCAGCGTAACCAATCGAGTATGCGTCGCCCAGGACGTAGGCCGCGACGGCGGAGCTTCCCTTGGCGCCGACGTTGTTGGCATTCGCACCCCAGACGGTGCTTGGAAGGCTAGTCCCGTAGCACGGACATCCGCCCGTGAATGTGGCGTTCCAGTCTGCGCTGACCTTCGAGAGGTAGTTGCTTAGAGCGTAGGTGGTTCCGCTTCCGTCAGACCTGTGAACCGGGGTGATGGGCTGGACCGGGAAGGTGATGGTTGGATTCAATGCCTCTATGGCGGGGTCGTTCCACATGGTGATTTTTCCTACGTAGATGTCAGCGATGACGGAGCCAGTGAGGTTGAGGTGGGCCTTCATGCTGGGGAGGTTGTAGAAGATTGCGACGCCTCCGAGGGATTCTGGGAATTGAAGGAGCGTGCCAAGTCCCTTGTCTGCCGAAGCGGCTGCGGCTATCTGGGTCGTGGAAATAGGCGCATCACCGCCGGCAAACGCACCGGTGTTCGCCAGTATGTCTGTCTGTGCTGCGCCAGTGCCAATTGCCTGGTAGTTGAGTTTGATCACGTTGTCAGTGTACAGTTGGAAGCCTTGGGCCCAAGTCTGCATCAGTGGGTTCACAAAGGTTCCACCGTTCGCCTGTAGGGTGAGCGAATAGTAAGTTAGTGTGGCCGATGTTGCTGTAGTTACAGTGCTGACGATAGTGCTGGGGCTCGTCACCGTGCTGGTCTGAGTTGTTGTCTGGGTGACGGTGTTGGTCTTTCCTGTACCGACCGCGACGTAAGCGGCCACGGCTACAACCACAATGATGAGTACGACTGCCAGAGCGGCAACAGATGTGCTTATACCTTTCTTGCTGATGTTCATTTTCGAAAAGGGGCAACGAACGACGAAATATATTGCTCTCCGAAGTACTGTCAATTCTAATATTGTGCCCACAGTTTAGTATAGAGTTATCTCGCCTAACTGCTCAGTTATATAGTGGCATATAGGGCCCAGACAAACATGGACTTCCGGAAAGTCCAAATCACCGGCGGCAACAGCTTCGTCGTTTCTCTTCCGAAGACTTGGGTCAAGGACGTGGGTCTGAAGCCCAGGGACGCGGTGGCGATAATTACCCAACCGGATTCCTCGCTCCTGATAATCCCGAGGAGAGAGCTCCGAGAGGCAGCGAAGTCTGAGGCCGTAATCGAAGCCTCACCGGGACTCGACAAAGATGCATTGCTCAGGCACTTCATCTCGTTCTATCTGGCAGGCTATGACATCATCAGAATCAACCTCGGAAGGTCAGACGCATCACTCAGGAGTTCAATCAAGGAGGGGATACGCCGGAAACTGGTCGGCGTCGAAATCATCGAGGAATCTCAGACCGGAATCCTGACCCAGTGCCTCTCCGGGTACATCGACCTCCCGCTGAAAAAGGCCCTCGAAAGGATGGCGATCATAGCGGCAGGCATGATCACAGATGCGGCGGCGGCACTCCATGACGACACCACGGGGATAGCCCAAGAAGTGATCCAGCGCGACGACGAGGTGGACAGGTTCTATCATTTCATCCTTAGGCAGCTGAACATCGCGGTCAGGGACCGTTCAGTGATCCAGGAGATTGGCCTCAGTTCCGCCAGAGACTGCCTCGGCTATAGACTGGTGGCCAAGAGCACGGAGAGGGTAGCGGACCACGCCGTGTCGATAGCGGCTCAGGCTGAAGCGCTGAAGTCGGTTCCTGAAGCCACCGTGAAGAAGGTCCAAGAGATGACCGCACTTTCACGAAAAATCTTCGAGAGCTCCATAACCGCCCTGCTGAGGACGGACGCCAAGATGGCGGAAGAGGCGATATCGAAGACGAAGGAGGTCGCTAGACTTGAAGAGAAGCTGAGCGCAGAGATCCTGACACCTAGGATGAATGGGACGCAGGTCGCCTCTGTCAAGTTGATGCTCGAAAGCGTCCGGAGGGTGGCTGAGTACGGCGCGGACATCTCTGAAGCAGCCCTGGACCTCGCTGTCAGTGAGCCATAGAATCAATAATGCGGAAGGCCGAGAGTCGAGATCCCCTATCTCTCAGGGAGCTCGCACATCTGCTCCATTTCACGGAGAAGGACTCTCTCGCCCTCGTCGGTGAGGCGCAGGGTCTGCATGACAGTGCTCCCGTCAGACTCAGAAACCACGTCCACTAGGTGGCTCCTGCGAAGTCGGTCGAGCAACTGATCGAACTCGGAAGGATTAATTCCGAAAGACGCACACAGCCCCGCGTTCGTGAGGGACTTCCGCGCCAGGGCAAGCAAAACAACGAAGCTCTGGCCCGAAACCCTGCCGCCGTGGCCAAAGCTCTTGGCCCCGATTTCTTGGATTTCTTGCATCATCGGAGTTAAGATAATGATGTGTGGCTAAATGGGTTGTCGAATTGAACTATAGGCCCGACGAGAAGTATAGAGGTCCGCAAGGCTCCCTGGTCAGGGTGCAGATTCCCCAGGCATGAAATTCGAGTTTCCCTATTCGATTAGTCTCTTCAGGACGACAGAAGCGCATGCGATAAAGAAGAGTGTGGAGAGCAGGAGGGCCAGGATGTCGACGGGCAACGCTGAGTAATCCCCCGTCAGGAGCATGGACCTTATTGCGTCTACACCGTAGCTAAGCGGGTTGAACTTCGAGATGTACTGAAGCCAGACTGGCATCAGAGAAACAGGGTAGATCGCGTTGCTCGCGAAGAAGAGTGGCATTGTTATTGCTTGCCCGATGCCCATCATCCTGTCGCGCGTCTTGAGGAATGAAGCGAGCGTCATTGACAGGCTGGCGAAGCACATGGCTAGGAGGACAGCCGCTATGAAGACCCCAGCCACGTCGAGCGGGTCGAAACGGAGATTGATTCCAATGATGAGAGCCAGAGCGAATACCATTACTCCTTGGAAGATCCCTCTGACCCCTGCCGCCAGCGCCTTGCCGACTACGATTGAAAGCCTTGGTGAGGGGGTAGATAGTAACTTGGTGAGCAAGCCGACGTCCCTTTCCCAGACTATCGTTATCCCGTAGAAGATTGCGACGAAGAGAACCGACTGCGCGAGAACGCCGGGCGCGATATACTGGATATAGCTGTACCCAGGTATCGAAAGACTTCGAACGGCATTGAAGACCTCCCCGAAGACCAATAACCAGAGCGCGGGCTGGACTGTCCTCATCCACAACTCGGTCGAATCGTGTCGGATCTTCCTTGCCTCGATTTCGGCGATTGTCAGCGCACTTGATACGGACCGCTGCAGGTTGATCATCTTCCGTGCCTCGCGATGCTGCGCCTGGCCGAACGCGCATCCCTGAACGTTCCTTCCTGCTGCAGACTTGCCTTCGCGTACTTCATGAAGACATCGTCGAGGGTCGGCCTGCTCAAAGACACAGACTCCACCACGGCACCATTCCGTTCGAAGTATTCCATCAGTCTAGGGATCGCTGCCTCGCCATCCTCCGCGAGAATCTTGATCGTCCCTTGTTCCGAACTAATGACTGAACCTAGGCCTGTTGGCAGGTTGGCAGCTGCCTGCCCAGCTACCTTGACCGTTAGCACATCTCCACCCACAGAATGCTTGAGGTCCGCCGGCGCGCCAGAGATCGCTATCTTTCCCATATTCATTATGGCCAGCCTGTTACACAGCACGTCAGCCTCCGCCATATCGTGGGTCGTAATGAGGATTGTTGTTCCGAACTCCCGGTTCAACTCCCGAATCTGGTCGATGACCTGCTTCTTTGAATATGGGTCCAACCCAATGCTCGGCTCATCCAAGAACATCACTTTGGGACGGTTCACCAAGGCCTGAGCGATCTCTAGACGCCTCATCATGCCTCCCGAGTAGTTCTTCACGAGTTCGTTCGCTCGGTCGGCAAGTCCGAAGTACTCCAAGGCATCAAGTATCCTCTGCTTCCTCTCCTCGCGGCCCACAAAGAAGAGCTTCGCAAAGACGAGCAGGTTCTCGTATCCCGTCAGGTCGCCGTCCACTGAGATTGCCTGGGGAACGAAGCCAAGCATCTGCCTTACCTCCTGTGGAGCGCGCTGAGCATCAATTCCGAAGACCCTTATCGAACCCGCCGTCGGCCGAGCGAGAGTTGTTATCATCTTGATAGCAGTAGTCTTGCCCGCGCCGTTGGGACCGAGCAGCCCGAAGATTTCACCCTCTTCCACCGAGAAACTAATGCCGTCGACAGCTCTCGTTCCGTTAGAGTAGACCTTTGTTAGGGAATTGACCTCGATCGCTTTCGTGGCACGCCCACTAGCAGAAGGTCATGATCCAGACATTATAAGTTGGAAAACCTTCTCCTGTGCTTCATCGTAGCCCCAGGTCCGCTTGATAAACGACCCTTCCATTCCTTGAGAAGCGGAAGCTGAACATTCCGGAGGCTGTAGGTCTGGGAGGAAGACCCCGGAACCTCGCGGACAAAGATCCGCCCAAGAAAGACTGAGGACGTGAGAAATGCGCGAGAAGTGACCTCTCTTGCACTTTTTGTCAACACGACGGATGATTGTTGCAATAATACCCGTTCAAACCACCTGAACGGCCGTTCGATTCCGCTCGTTCATATCGACTCCATTCCCATGCTCTAGGCATGAGCAGTAGAAAACAAGTCGTCTCGGCAGGCATGGTCGGCCTTATACTGGCTGTCGCATTCATCGCCGGGGCGGCGTATTTCCTAGGAAGTCCAACAACAATTGGAACTCCAAGTCAAACGAGCTCTACAACTCAAGTCAACTCCTCCAGCCAACCCACTGGAGGTCAGGGTACCCTCGACGTCCTCCTCACGGACCCGCCAAGCGTCCCGACCGGGGTCACCGCCGTCTACGTGACTTACAGCAGTGTGGCCGTACACGTCAGCGGCGCTGGTAACCAAAGCGGATGGACGAACTCCAACACTACCGGGACCATCGACCTAATGAAATTGGTCAACATCAGCACGACCATAGCCAGCATCAAGGTGACCACTGGGGTCTACAACGCCCTGCGCTTCAACATCTCCTCGGCGGCGGTAACCTTCAATGGGAAGAACTACACTGCCTTCGTTCCGCGAGCCTTGCTGACCGTCCTGATTCCGGGCGGACTTCGCGTGAACGCGACCACCAGCAGCGCGGAAATCATCGACATGTCGCCCACGGTCTTGAACATCGGCAGCGAGTCAACGCCCGAGTTCATCATCAGCACAGCTGCATCCTGCTTCCGCGTGCCGCAGAACCAGATGACGACTAGTATGAACAATCATGGGTTCTCCTTCGGACTCACTGACAAAGCCTGGTGGCACCAGCTACAGGAAAGCTATACGGCGAACGTGACCATAAGTGATGCGTCGCTATCGGCCAGCTCGCTCTCCGTGACGGTGGAGAATACCGGCTCGATACCGCTGAACCTCAGCGCGGTCATCGTCACCTCACTTGGGTACGAGTGCGCACCACAGACCTCGACTAGCAGCAGTATCAGCTCGACAACCAACTCCAGAAATCACATCAGAGTTCCAGATTGTCTCACCGGATCGGCGACATTCCTCATTGAGAACAACGGAACCCTTCTCTCCATGAAGGGACTTCTATTCAACAGACCAGTATCTCTCACGCAGGTCTTGTCCTCACCATGGTCGCTGCTCGGCAAGATGGGACTCACCATCGCGCCGGGAAGGTCGGTGACGCTGGCCTACAGCGGGCCGATCAGCTTCGTGATCTCGGGAGACAAGTACGCCGTGACGGTCGTCGGATCACAGGCTCTCGCACAGACAGACGTGAAGGCTTCCTAGAGCCTTCACTCTCTCCTTTTTTCATTAGAAGCGAATGCCGTTAGACAGATTCATAGGTTGAGTTTGAAACCCACATCATAAGCATATGATTACACGCTCCATTCCCTTAGGGGGTATAGGTCCTGTTCTCCGGCCTCAGCAGACTCCCCAACCAATAACTAACAAGGGGAATATACCAAAGGTAGATCCTCACTGGGATGCCGGACAACGCCAATTGCCAAAACGGAGGCGCCACCGAGACGGCCATCACGACAGCGATTACAACCATCCTGTTTCTTCCATTCCTGAAGATTGTCGCCAGGGCAGGCTCGACCAGCTCCTTCTCTTCAATGCTGATGACGTGCGCAAAGGCCGCCAGTATGAAGAGTATCCCCGCGAGCGCGCGCCGTCGCCGCGGTCCTCGTCATTTACGGGTTTGCGCAGTTGAAGAGACTGATCTGATTATCACGTTTTACTTATCGGCGTACCAAGACGAAACACTTCCAGCCGCTTGAGAGAGCTTAGTCCCTCTCATCCGTTCCTATTGCTCCGGACGAGCCGCCAATTTTATTCAAATCTTTATTGATTGTGCACGTTTAATGTTCCTTCTGGCTTTGCCGATTTGTACGAATACCATCCAAACAGGAACATGACGAGTGCTACTATTATCATACCTATTCCTAATGGGACAACCAAGCTTGCCGTAACGAGTTTAACAGATCCTGATAGAACCACAATTCCAAAAAGTCCTAACAGAACGGCCAAAATACAGAGCCCTACACCACCAATCCAACTTCCAAAACCCATAACTGTACACCTATATCTCTAGCTATTTACTCGCTTGACTGTCTGCTGGTTGGCCTGTAACCACATTTCTCCCTGTGAAGAGTCTGTACAGTATCACGATGACAGCGATGACTAGCAATAGATGGATCAACGCTCCGCCGAATCCAGTGATGAATCCGAACAGCCAGAGAACTACGAGGATTATGGCCA
>Ga0181539_1000348_pt1 | contig 55920 bp, 51 predicted proteins | sample PEATcosm2014_Bin_46_FD_119767 | JGI IMG/M metagenome (GOLD analysis project Ga0181539, IMG submission 119767) | Peatland microbial communities from MTU Mesocosm Facility, Houghton, MI, USA - PEATcosm2014_Bin23_60_metaG | ecosystem: Environmental > Terrestrial > Soil > Wetlands > Peat | place...
CTGCTTCGACGCGCTCGGGAACAGCCGACTCGTCGGTCGGGCGCACCGACGTCGCCAACCACCCTGACATTCGCGACTCAGAACTACTGGAACAGCGGCGAAGGCGCGCGAACCTTTCCGGTCAGGGCACTAGCAACACAGCCCGGGCTCTCAGGCCTCCATCACGACGGGCACGATCATCGGCCGGCGTTTCGTGCGCTCGCTGACGATCTTGCCGACGGCCCGGCGCGCGGCGCGGCGCAGGGCGTCCGCCTCCCGCGACCCGCTTTCCACGACCTCGCCGACGGCCTTCACGACGGCGGTGCGGGCGTCGTCGATCAGCTCCTCGGCTTCGGGTGCGTGCACCCAGCCCCGGGTGATGATCTCGGGGCCGGTGATGATCTCGCCGGTCCGGCTGTCGACGGTGAGCACGACGACGACGACACCCTCCTCGGCGAGGACGCGCCGGTCGCGCAGCACGCCCATGCCGACGTCGCCGACGACACCGTCGACGAAGAGGTAGCCCGCCGCCACCTCGCCGTCGAAGTCGATGCCCTCGTCGGTGAGCCGCACCGCGTCACCGTCCTCGCAGAGCAGCACGCTTTGCTCCTCGACGCCCATCTCGATCGCGAGGCGCGCGTGGCGCAGCAGGTGGCGGTATTCACCGTGGACGGGGATAAAACAGCGCGGCCGCGCCACGTTGAGCAGGGTGGCGAGCTCGCCCTGCTTGGCGTGCCCGCTCTCGTGGACGTGGGCGATGCCCGAGTGGATGATGTTCGCGCCGCGCCGGGCAAGCCCGTCGATCACCTTGGCGACCGCCCACTCGTTGCCCGGGATGGCGTGACTCGAGAGCACGACGATGTCCCCGTCGGCGACGCTGAGCCGGCGGCTCTCGCCCGCGGCGAGCAACGACAGCGCCGACATCGGCTCGCCCTGGGATCCCGTCGAGATGACACAGACCTCGCCGGGGGAAAGGTCGTCGACCTTCTCCGCGTCGATGAGCGCGCCCTGCGGGATCGTGAGCAGTCCGAGCTCGCGGGCGAGGGCGACGTTGCGGAGCATCGAGCGGCCGAGCAGCGCGATCTTGCGCCCGTTGGCGACCGCGGCGTCGGAGAGCTGCTGGATCCGGTGGATGTGGCTCGCGAAGCAGGCGACGATGACCCGGTGCTCCGGGTGCTCGACGAAGATCTGGCGGAGCGTCTCGCCGACCGACCGTTCGCTGCGGCTGAAACCGGGCTCCTCGGCGTTCGTCGAGTCCGAGAGCAGGAGACGAATCCCGACCGTGTCGGCGAGCGAGCCGATGCGGGCGAGGTCGGTCAGCCGGCGGTCGACCGGCGTGAGGTCGAGCTTGAAGTCCCCCGTGTGGAGCACGACTCCCTGGGGGGTGTGGAAGGCGACCGCGAAGCCCTGCGGCACCGAGTGCGTCACGGGGATGAACTCGACGTCGAACGGGCCGATCCGCCGTCGTTCGCCGTCGGCGACCGGGATCAGTTCGGAACGCTCCGCCGAGCCGGAGTCCTCGAGTCGTGAGCGGGCGAGGCCGAGGCTGAGGGCAGAGCCGAAGACCTTCGTCTCGATGTCACGGAGCAGGAACCCGAGCCCGCCGACGTGGTCCTCGTGGCCGTGGGTGAGCACGATCCCCTCGATGCGGGCGGCGTTCTCTTTCAGGTAGGAGAAGTCGGGGAGGACGAGGTCGACCCCCGGCATCTCCGGGTCGGGGAACATGACGCCGCAGTCGAGGACGAGGACGCGGCCGTCGTGCTCGATCGTCGCGCAGTTCCTCCCGATCTCCCCGAGGCCACCGAGGAAGACGAGCCGGACGTCCTCAGCCACGGGCACCCCGGGCGTGGCGCCAGGCCTCGAGATCGACGAGCACGCGCCGCGCCTGGTCCTCGAGGCCTGCGGGGGCCGGCCCCATCGGCAGCCGGCACTCACCGGCGGGCAGGCCGAGGACGCGCAGCATCGCCTTCAGCGGCACGGGGTTGGGCGCGTCGTCGCCCGTCTCGTAGACGAGGCTCGCGATGAGCGCCCGGGCGATCTCGAGGGCCCCCCGCACGTCGCCGGCGTGGAACCGGCCGATCATCTCGCCGAACTCGAAGCCGCACCAGTGGGTCGCGACCCCGATCACCCCGACGGCGCCGACGGCGAGGAGTGGCAGCGTCATGAGGTCATCGCCGGAGTAGCAAACGAAGCCGGGCGGGGCCTTGGCGAGCAGCCGCTCGGTGGCCGAGGGGTCCCCGGCCGCGTCTTTCAGTCCGACGATGTTGCCGGTGGTGGTAGCGAGCGACAGGATCGTCTCGGCGGCGATCTTGCGCCCCGTGCGGACGGGGATGTCGTAGAGGACAATCGGCAGCGCCGTCTCGGCGGCGATGGCGCGGAAATGCGCGGCGATGCCTTCCTGCGAAGGGCGGTTGTAGTAAGGGGCGACGGCGAGAATACCGGCGACGCCGGAGTCGTTGGCGAGCTTCACGAGCTCGATCGAGTGCCGCGTGTCGTTCGACGTCGCCCCGGCGAGCACGGGGACGTCGACCGCCGACGCGACCTCCCGCCACACCGCGACGCGTTCCTCATCGGAAAGCGTCGTTCCCTCCCCGGTCGTCGCCGTCACGACGAGGCCCTCGCTGCCGTGGGAGGTGAGGTAGCGGGCGAGCGTCACCGCGCCGTCGAGATCGAGACCCCCGGCGGAGTCGAACGGGGTCGCCATCGCCGTGACGACGGCGCCGAACCGGGGCGGAGGCGAGACGGGCACTATTTGACGCTACCGCACCGGCCCGCAAGCCGAGACACGTGCGCACGGGCCCGCCACGGGCGCGAGGAGTCACCACGCGACGACAGCTCCCAGTGACAACGTCCGCGAGCCGCCCGCCGACGACTGGGACACGACGACAGACCACCCCGGCGAGGGAAACCCTTCGGAGGCGCCACAGGCGGAGCGCGGGCGCCCTCAGATGGACAGCAGCGCGTCCAACCCAACGGTAAACCCCGGCGTCGACGCGACCCGGCGCGTGGCGAGCAGCACGCCGGGCATGAACGAGACGAGATCGAACGAATCCTGCCGAATGAGGAGCGACTGGCCCGGTCCGCCGAAGAGGACCTCCTGGTGCGCGACGAGACCCGCGAGCCGGACGGAGTGGACGTGGATCCCGTCGGCCGCCACGCCCCCCCGGGCTCCCTCGCAGGACACCGTGGTCGTCGGGTCCGCGCCGAACGGCCCGCGACCCGAGGCTTCACGGGCCGCGCCGATCCGGCGGGCGGTCTCGAGCGCCGTTCCCGACGGCGCGTCCTTCTTCTGGTCGTGGTGGAGCTCGATCACCTCGACGCCGTCGAAGAACGGCGCCGCCAGCTCGGCGAGGCGCATCATCACGCCCGCCGAGATCGAGAAGTTCGCGGCGAGGATCGCGTTCGGCCGGTCCGCCGGACCAAAGACCTCCCGCAGGCGGCCGAGCCCCTCCGCCGTAATCCCGGTCGTCCCGCAGACGGCGTGGATTCCGTGCGACGCGCACCAGACGAGGTTCTCGACCGCGGCGCCCGGTTCCGTGAAGTCGATCGCGACCTCGGCGTCGCTGTCGGCCAGCGCCTCGATCGAACGGGACGCCGTGAGCCCCGCGACCGGCTCCCCCGCGGACCTCGGGTCGACGGCGGCGACGAGCTCGAGGTCGGCGGCGGCCGTGATTGCACCGCAGACCGTCGACCCCAACCTCCCGCGCGCCCCGAGGACTCCGACCCGCATCATCTCGGCGCCAACCTACCTTGCAGCCCACCGGGGCGTTCGCTTTGCTGCCCGGTCGCCTTGCCGTCCGACACCCCATCCCGGCTGGGACGGAGCCGCCTGAGCCGGTACGATGGCCCGTCTGTCCCGCGCGATCTCCGCGGCGCGGAACGGGTTCTCGTAGGGTCGTGGTCGCCCGGTCTCTTGCCATCGCGGCGTCGTTCGCCGGGATCGCAGCGCCCCGGGCAAGTAGCTGAGGAGGTCTTTCGTCGATGGCTGCGTTGGCCGCGGACGGGACGTCGCCCACCCCCGTCCTCGAGGTGGAGAACCTCCACACCGAGTTCCACCTCCGCACCGCCAACGTGAGGGCCGTCGACGGCGTCTCGTTCCACGTCAACCCCGGCGAGTGCGTCGGACTGGTCGGCGAGTCCGCCTGCGGCAAGACGACGGTCGGGCTGTCGATCATGAAGCTTCTGCCGAACGTCGGCCACGTCACAGGGGGCTCGATCCGGCTGTTCGGACGCGACCTCGCGCCCTACGACGAGAGCCAGATGTGCGACGTGCGCGGCAACGAGATCGGGATGATCTTCCAGGACCCGATGACCTCGCTGAACCCGACGTGGAAGATCGGCCGCCAGATCGCCGAGGTCGTCCGTTTGCACCGCAAGGTCAGCAGGGCCGAGGCCTATGAGCGCGCCCTCGAGGTCCTCACGCTCGTCGGCATGCCGCGTCCCGCCGAGCGGCTCGACACGTACCCGCACCAGCTCTCCGGGGGCCTTCGCCAGCGCGTGATGATCGCCATCGCGCTCGCCTGCGAGCCCAAGCTCCTCATCGCCGACGAACCGACGACCGCCCTCGACGTCACCATCCAGGCCCAGATCCTCAACCTGATCGACGAGCTGCGCGAACGGCTGAAGATGGCCGTCATCCTCATCACCCACGACCTCGGAGTGATCGCCGCGCGCAGTGACCGGGTCATGGTGATGTACGCCGGCAAGATCGTCGAGTCCGCGACGACCGAGGAGCTGTTCGCCTCGATGCGCCACCCGTACGCCGAGGCGCTGCTCGAGTCCATCCCCCGGCTCGACCAGGACCGGAACCGCCGGCTCTTCACGATCTCCGGGCTGCCGCCGGACCTGTCGGGGGATCTCGTCGGCTGCCGGTTCGCCCCCCGTTGCCGCTACGCGACCGACGAGTGCCGGACCATCGAGCCGGAGCTGCTGCCCGGTCCGGCTCGTGCGCCCGGCGCGACGACCGGCCCCGGTCCGGACGCGGCCGACGTGGCGACGAGCGAGGCCCACCTCTACGCCTGCTTCCACCCGGTGACGGCGACGAGGGAGGAGCGGCTCGCCCGCCGCGGGATCATGCCCGAGCACGGCGCAAGGACGGCCGCCACGGCGAAGAAGTCGGAAACCGAGGCGCCCGTTTTCATGAGCGAGGACGCGCTCGAGGTGACGAACCTCGTGAAGGACTACCCCGTCGTCGCCGGGGTGGTGTTCCAGCGCAAGATCGGCACGGTCCAGGCGGTCTCGGACGTCTCATTCACGGTGCGGCGCGGCGAGACCTTCGGCCTCGTCGGCGAGTCCGGTTGCGGCAAGACGACGATCGGCCGTCTCGTCGTCGCTCTCGAGCGCCCGACGAAGGGCGGCGTGCGCTACGAGTCGCTGAACGTGACGAAGCTCCGGGGACGGGCGCTGCGGCGTGGCCGGCGCGACCTGCAGATGATCTTCCAGGACCCGTACTCGTCGCTCGACCCGCGCATGCGAGTGAAGACGATCGTCCGCGAGCCGCTCGTCGTGCAGAAGATCGGCAACCGCCGTTCCCAGTTCCAGCGCGTCGTCCAGCTCCTCGGCGAGGTTGGACTGTCCGCCGGCGCGGCCGAGCTCTACCCGCACGAGTTCTCCGGCGGGCAGCGGCAGCGGATCGGCCTCGCCCGGGCGCTCGCTCTCAACCCGAAGCTCATCGTCGCCGACGAGCCCGTCTCGGCGCTCGACGTCTCGATCCAGGCCCAGATCCTCAACCTGATGCGGGACCTCCAGCAGCGCCACGACCTCACCTACGTCGTCATCTCGCACGACCTCGCCGTCGTGAAGTACCTCGCCGACCGGATCGGGGTCATGTACCTCGGCAAGCTCGTCGAGACCGGACCGGCGATCGACATCTACGAGCGGACCGCGCACCCGTACACGCAGGCGCTCATCGACGCGATCCCGGTACCGGATCCCGTCCTCGCCCGGGAAACCCGCCACGAGATCGTCCGGGGTGAGCTGCCCTCGGCGATGGCGCCGCCGAGCGGCTGCCGGTTCCGGACGCGCTGCCCGTTCGCGCAGGAGGTCTGTGCCGCCGAGGAGCCCCCGCTCCGGCCCGTCGGGTCCGACCACCTCGTGGCGTGCCACTTCCCCTTGCAGACCCCGATCGGGGACGAACTCGCCTCGGCGAGCGCTGCGGGGGTCGCCGGCTGACAGAACCCGCGTCGTCGAGTAGCCCGGCAAACCCGGGGTGACAACCGGGAAGATCAGCGGCGCTGGAGCCGGACCTCGAAGGCGTCGCGCAACGCGTCACCGACGAAGTTGAACGCCACGACGACGAGCACGATGGCGAGCCCGGTCGGGTAGATCTCCCACCAGTAGCCGTTCAGCGCGTAGTTCACGCCGTTGGCGAGCATCGAGCCCCAGTCGGTTTGCGGCAGCGGCACTCCGAGCCCGATGAACCCGAGCGCGGCGAGCAACAGGATCGCGTCGGCGACGTTGAACGTCGCGTTGACGACGATCGTGCCGATGGTGTTCGGGATGATGTGGCGCACGACGATCCGCCGACCGGTTCCGCCCATGACCCGGACGGCCTGGACGTACTCCCGGACGCGCAGCGAGAGCGTCTCGCCGCGCACGAGCCGGGCCGGGACGAGCCAGGCGACGAAGGCGATCACCAGGATGAGCAGCGGAAGCGACGGTTGGAAGATGACGGCGAGCACGATGAGGAGGAACAGCAGCGGGACCGAGAGCAGGACGTCGACGATGCGCATCATCAGCGCGTCGACCCAGCCACCGAAGAAGCCCGAGACCGCGCCCCAGACGACGCCGATCACCGTCGCGATGCCCGCGGCCGCGAATCCCACCTCGAGCGAGACCTCTCCGCCGTACATGACGCGCCCCATCATGTCGAACCCCGCCGGATCGGTGCCCAAGAGGTGCCCCAGCGAAGGCGAGGAGTTCTGGGTCGAGTACATGAGCGCCGCCTCGGCGTTCGCCTGGTTCGTCGAGTAAAAGACCGGACCGAGGAAGCAGAAGAGAACAAAGAAGATGATGACGCCCGCACCGACCAGGGCGAGCTTGTTCTCGGCGAAGACCCGGAAGGTCTGGCGGGCGATCCCCCCCGTCGAGATCCCCTCGCCGCCCGAGGCGATCTCGCCGAGGTCGCCCCGCGTCCCGGCGGACACCTCGAGCTGCTCGAGCTCACCGATCGGGGGTCCCATGGTCATCGGTCGTCTCCGTCGCTCATCGGCGTCCTAGGTGTAGCGCACGCGGGGATCCACGACCGCGTACAAGATGTCGGCGATCAGCGAGCCGGCGACGGTCGCGAGCGAGGCGACGAAGGTCGTCCCGAGCAGGATCGGCACATCGGTCTGGAGCGCGGCCTGCGTCGTGAGCAGGCCCATCCCGGGGAAATTGAACACCGTCTCGGTGATGAGAGCGCCGCCGACGATGCCCGGGAACGACAACCCGACCAACGTGACGATCGGGATGAGCGCGTTGCGCAGCGCGTGCCGGAACAGGACCCGCCAGGCCCGCGCGCCCTTCGCGCGCGCCGTGCGGATGTAGTCCTGGGTCATCGCCTCCATCATCGAGGAGCGCATGTAGCGGCTGAACGCGGCGATGGTGAGCGCCGACAGCGTGAGGACGGGGAGCACGAGACCGCGCGGATCGGAGAGGATCGCCCCGACCGTCGCGCCCTGCGGCGCCTCGACCGAGAACCAGCGGAGGTCGATCGCGAAGTACAGGATCAGCAGCGTGCCGAGGAGGAAGGCGGGTGCCGAGTACCCGATGAACGACAAGCCGGTCAGCACGTAGTCGACCGGCTTGTTGCGGCGCACGACCTGGAGGACGCCGAGCGGGATGGCGACGATCAGCGCGAACACCGTCGCGATCCCGACGAGGACGAGGGTCTTCGGGAGGCGCTCACTGATGAGGGCCTTCACCGACTGGTTGTAGTGGTACGAGTAGCCGAGGTTGAACGATTCGAGAAGATTACGCAAGTACTGGTAGAACTGGTCCCACAGCGGCAGGTTGAATCCGTTGACGCGGTTGAACTGGGCAATCTCCTGCGGGAGGGCGCGCGGCCCGAGCGCGGCGCGCGCCTCTCCGCCCGGGATCACACGGCTCAGGATGAACACGAGGAACGTCACCCCGAGAACGACGATGATCGCCTGGCCGACGCGCCGGAGGAGATACCCGGTCACCGCGTGTCGCCTCGGTTCATCTGCTGCTCTTCCTCAGCCTCGTCGTTCCCGCCATTATCCCCTCGCTGCGGCGCCGGGTGATCCACACCACCCCGCCGCGGAGCCCGTCCGGGCGCCGTTCGACGACTGTCGTCGACGACCAGGGGCGCAGGAGGGTGCCTGAAACAGCCGCTCGGCCGGCCCTTGCGGACCGGCCGAGCGACCGCTTGCCACACTTTCCCGAATTGCCGCGACTACTTCGAGAAGTAGAGCTCTTCGGGGAGGTAGAGGCCGAACGCGTTCTGGAACGCCGAGACGCCCTTCAGGTTGTCCCGGGCCTCTGTCAGTGCGTAGTCGATGTTCGGCTGGTAGACGACGGGAACGAGCTTCGCCGCGTAATCCTCGTACTTGAAGATCGACGTGTTCCCGAAGTCCGTGCCGTGCATCAACGTGTTCAGCTTGGCGTCGTTGAACGAACCGGCGTTCGACGGCGCCGTCGGGAGGAAGATCTCCTCACCGGTCGGCTCGTAGTCCGGGTAGTACACCCAGCCACCGCCCCAGTCCGCGAATTCCCACGTGCACTTGGAACCCGAGCACGGCGGGAAGGCGGTGCCGAGAACGGCATCGAACGTCTCACCGGTCGCCGTCACGTGGATGCCGATCGTCGCCAGCGCCGAGACGTACGCAGCGATGTACGCCTCGAACGAGGCGTTCCCGGTCGCGTACACGAGCGTGAAGGCGAGCGGGGTGCCCTTCGGCACGCCGCACTTCTTCGCTTTAAGGCAGGTGTCCGTTCCGCCCGGAACGACCTTCCAACCGTTGTCGACCAGAGCAGCCTTCGCCTTCTTCGGGCTGTACGAGTACGGGTTCGACAGCTCCGCCTTGTCCGAGTAGGGGTTCTTCGGGAGCAGCGGAACCGGCCCGTAGGTCGGAACGCCGTAGTTCTTGAAAAGCTTCTTCAGATACAGCGGCTGGTTCATCAGGTACTGCATCGCCTGGCGGAAGTAGAGCTGCTTGAAGATCTTGCCCGCCTGGCCGCCATCACCGACCGAGTTCACGTTCAGCGGGAAGTAGTTGAAGCCGAACAGGACCCACGGGTCGAGGTAGTAGTCGCTCTTCAGCCTGGCCGTGTTGGGGCCGGCCTTCGTCGGGCTCGTCGTCGGGCCGGGAAGGTCCTGCGGCGGGATGTACCCGATCGTCAGGTCGCCGGCGACCAGCGAGTTGTACTCCGTCGTGTCCGTCGTGAACGGAAGCTCCTCGAACTCCTTGATCTTCGCCTTCACCGGCCCGGAGTACTTCGAGTTCGGCTCCAGCGCGACGTAGCCCGTCGAGTTGAAGGCAACAAGGTGGAACGGCCCGTCAACGACCTGCCAGAGCGGGTTCGTCGCGTACGTCGAGTACGAGTTGTTCGCAGCCGACGGGTTGAGCGGGTCGTAGCCGGACTCCTTCTCGAGGTAGGTCCACACCGCGACGCAGTTCTTCGCGGCCGCGTTCGCCGGCGAAGGAACGCCGGCCTTCGTCGTAACGGCGATGTCGTCGTACCCCGTCGTGCCACACAACTGGGAGCCGGCCTTCTGGCCAGCGGCGTCGATGTCCCACGCCATCGGCAACGGCGTGATGTCGGGCAGGTTGTTGTACGTGTACCAGGTCGGGTTCACCTTGCCGGTGAGCGTCATCACGATCGTCTTCGAGTTCGGCTCGGTGATCGACTTGACGTCCTGCGGGATGCCACCCGGGAAGAAGCCGCCGAAGTTCGTGTACTCGACCTTCATCATGTTCATCCAGAACATCACGTCCTGAGCGTCGACGGTCTCGCCGTCCGACCACTTGTACCCGGTCATGTGGAAAGTGATCACGGTGTCACCGTCCGAGTACACCGGCAGTGTCGCCAGCGACAAGGACGGGGAGATCTTCACGCCTCCGTTCGCGCCCGGCCAGTACAGCGGACGCCACATGGTGTCGATCAGTGCGCCGTTCGTCGCCGAGAAGTAGGCAGGCGGCAGGTACGGGAAGATGAAGTTCGGGACGGCACTCGGGGCTTCCGCCCACTTCACAATCCCGCTGTTGGCGGCGTGCGAATGTGCTTTCGGGTTGGTCTTGGCTCCGGAGGCGACCGACGCGAGTCCGAGCGTGGTGATCATCGCCACACAGACCGCGACCGAGCCTCCACGCCAGAGCCAACGTCTCCGGCCTTGGGTAGCAACCATGAGCTGTAGCTCCCTCCTCACTCCAAGCCCGCGGAGATCGCTCTCCGGGCACTGCCCCTCGAATTTGGGGTCCTGGTAGTGGTCGCCAATGTAGCGCGTTCGTAATCTCGGATGCGCCCAGAATTTGCCGTCCACCACGGTTCTTGTCCAGCGGCGCGCCCACGATCACGCGCCTTGCGACGCAGGCCGGCGGTCGGCGCGCCGGCACGGCGATCCCCGGACCCGGCGCCTGTCACGCCCGGGCGCGCCGGATAGGACCCCCGGGCCGGGGGCGGGTCGCGCCCCGTCGGGGCGACGGGGGGCGGGGCGCGTCCGGCCGCCCCGGCGCACCTGCCCGCCCGCGAAGCTCCCAGGTGATGAGCGCGGCGACGAGGGCCGCCACAGCCAGGAACGCCGCGGCGTCGTGGTAGCCGGCGACGACGCCCGGCGTCGTCGACCCGTCGCCGCCCCCGATCGCGAAGATGAGACCGGTGAGCGCCAGCCCGAGCGACGTGCCGACGCCCCGGGTGACGTTCACGACGCCCGATGCCTCACCGGACTGCTCACGGGGGACCGCCGACATGATCGAGGCGTTGTTGGCGGGTGTGAACAGGCCGAGGCCGGCCCCGACGACGGCGAGCCCGACGACGAGCCGGACGGAGGTCGGGGTCGAGAAGACGAGCACGCCAAGAGCTGCGGCGACGACCAAGAGCCCGAGCGTCGTGAGCGCCGGCAGGCCGGCCCGCCCGGCGAGGACCGCGACCACGCCGAGGGCGAGCGGCATCACCATGAGGTCGAGACCGGCCTGTCCGGGACCGAGCGCGAGCGCCCGCTCGAGACAGAACGGCGCCACGAGCAGCACACCGAACGTGACCAGGTAGGCGAGCAGGGCGCTCGCGATCCCGAGACTGAACGCCCGGACCCGGAAGAGGTCGAGGTCGAGCATCGGGTGGCGCGCCGTCCGCTCCCGGGCGAGAAATCCCAGGCCGGCGGCGACGCCCAGGGCGAGGAGCGCGACCACCCCCGGTGATCCCCACCGCCAGCGCTCGCCCACGGAGATGGCGACGAGGAACGCCGCCACCGCCGGCACGAAGAGCCCCAGCCCCGACCAGTCGAGGGGCGCCCGCGCCCGAAGCTCGCGCGAGCGCGGGATGAAAAACAGCCCGGCGACGACGCCCAGGACGCCGACGGGCACGTTGACGAGGAAGATTAGGCGCCAGCCGCCCGCGGCGATGAGCGCCCCGCCGACGCTCGGCCCGAGCGCCAGCCCGAGCGCCTGGGCGGCCCCCTGCACGCCGACGGCGCGGGCAAGCGAGCCGCGCGGCGTGGCGAGGTTGATGATCGCCAGGCTGTTCGCCTGCAGCATCGCCGCGCCGACGCCCTGGAGGACGCGGAAGCCATCGAGCGCCACGAGATCCGGCGCCAGCCCGCAGGCCGCCGACCCGGCGGCGAAAACGACGAACCCATAGACGTAGAGGAGTTTGCGTCCGGCCATGTCGGCAAACCGCCCGACCAGCGTGACGAGCGCCACGAGGGTGACGAGGTAACTCAGCCCGACCCAGGTGACGGCCCCGATCCCGGCGTGGAAGGCGTGCTCGAGCGAGGGGAAGGCGAGCGTGACGATGCTGGCGTCGAGCTGCCCCATGAACGCGCCGACACAGACGGCGCCGACCGCGTACCAGTACGCGCGGGGGCGTTCGCGGATCGCCGCCAACCGCCGCGGCTCGACGAGCAACGCCTGGAGGGCTCGCCGGGCGGCCGGGGGACGGGACTCCGCCGTGCGATCCACGGAACGAGCTTGGGCCATCCCGGCCCTTCCGCGCCATACCTCCGAATCCGGCACGGCGCGAGCGGCCGAACCCCTCCTACGCCTGCAAGGTCGCCGGCTCCTCGGCGGCCGGGGCGACGCGGAGGGTCACCCGCGCCGGCGCGCCCATGTCAAGGCGGCGAGGAGGGTCGCCGCACCGCCGCCGACGATCGAACCGGGGATCCAGTCGACGAGGGCGCAGCCCGAGCCGAAGTTCACGCCGGCGACGGCGACGCCGAGGGCGCGAGCCGGGACCCAACGCGACAGGTAGGCGCCGAAGAACGCCCCGGGGACGCCGCCCGCCACGACCGCCGCCCGTCCGAACTCCACCTCGTGACTTTTCTTAGTGGAGTTGTCTCCCGCCAGTCTCGCCCCGCCCGGCGCTCAGCTGGGTGAGGCGAAGTCCCCCACGCCCGGCGGTCCGACGATGGCCAGGACACGGCGGCCACCGAGCACCTCGCCGGCGAGCCCGGCGACCGCGTCGAGCGTGACGGCGCCGATGCGGGCGAGGTGCTCGTCGACCGAGAGGATCTCGTCGTAAAGGAGCAACCCGACGCCGAGGCGCGACATACGGTTCCCCGAATCCTCGAGACCGAGCAACAGGTCCGCCGTGACGTGCCCCTTCGCCCTTTCGAGCTCCTCGGCCGAGATCCCCTCCGCGGCGACCGCGTCGAGCTCGGCCAAGACGAGATCGACGACCTTGGCGGCGTTGTCCGGCGACGTTCCGACCGAGACGACGAGGGCGCCGCTGTCGGCGAATCCGGCCCGCTCCGAGACGATCGAGTAGGCGAGGCCGCGCTCCTCACGGATCTTCTGGAACAGCCGCGACGAGATCCCGCCGCCGAGCACGTGGTTGAGGAGCGAGAGGGCGAAACGGCTCGGGTGCCGGCGGGCCGGGGCCCGCACGCCGAGCACGAGGTGCGCCTGCTCCGTGTCCCGGACGGTCACGTCGAGGGCGCGGACCTCGTCCGACGGCGGGGTCCGCCGCGGCGAGCTGCCCCCGGGGACACCGGCGAAGCGGCGCTCGAGACCTTCGGCGACGCGTTCGTGGTCGACCTGGCCGGCCGCGGCGACGACGACGTTCGCCGGGCGGTAGTGCTCGGCGAGGAACCGGCGGATCTCGTCGACGGTCACCGTCTTGATCACGTCGGGGTCGCCGAGCACCTCACGCCCGAGCGGGTGGGCGGGGAACAACGCGTCGGCGAAGCGCTCCTGGGCGAAGTCGGCGGGCTCGTCGAGGTGCATGAGCACCTCCTCGAGGATGACCTGGCGTTCCGAGTCGACCTCCTCGGTGCGCAACGCCGGGCTCCAGACGATGTCGGAGAGAATGTCGAGCGCGAGGTCGAGGTCGTCGCCGAGCAGCCGCACGTAGAAGGCCGTGTACTCCTTCGTCGTGAAGGCGTTCATGTCGCCGCCGACGGCGTCGATCGCCTCGGCGATCGAGCGCGCGCTGCGCGTCGGGCTGCCCTTGAAGAGCAGGTGCTCGAGGAAGTGCGAGATTCCCGCCTGCGCGTCCGTCTCGTCGCGCGACCCGGTTCCGACCCAGAAGCCGACACACGCCGAGCGCACGTCGACCATGCGCTCCGTGACGAGCTGGACGCCGCAGGGCAGCGTCGAGATCTCGGTCGTCGGCCGATCCCCGGTGGCCCGTGATCGGCCCACGGGGGCGATCAGCGTCGTGGCCCGCCGCGCCGACGCGGCCCGTGGCTCGACCGTGGCTCGTCCGCACGCGCCGGGGTGGTGCCCGGGCCGAGGTCGCCGAAGTCGCCGGCGATCGTGGCCTCGAACTCGTCCTCGAACGAGACGCGCCTGATCCCGTCCGCCGGTTTGTCGGAACCCGGCTCGGAACGCGGGCCGCGCTCGTCGGGGCGTTCCCGGCGGGCGGGGCGCGGGGCGTCGTCGCCGAACGCCCTCGCCGGCTCGCGCCCGCCGATCGGCTCGCCGTCCTCGCCGACGAGGGCGAGCGAGACCTTCCCTTGCGGGTCGATGTCCTGCACGATGACGTCGACCGACTGACCGAGCTCGAGAACATCCTCGACCCGGTCGACCCGACGGCCGCCTCCGAGCCGCGAGATGTGGAGCAGGCCGTCCCGTCCGGGCAGGATGTTGACGAACGCCCCGAACTTCGTGATGTTCACGACCTTGCCGGAGTAGGTCTTGCCGACCTCGGCGGCCGGCGGGTCGAGGATCTGCTCGATCCGGCGCCGGGCCTCGTCGACCGCCACCGACTCCTTCGCTCCGATCGTCACCCGGCCGACCAGCCCGTCGTCGTCGACCGCGATGTCGGCGCCGGTCTCCTGCTGGAGCGCGTTGATCACCTTGCCCTTCGGGCCGATGACCTCGCCGATCTTGTCCATCGGGATCTCGAAGGTGACGATCTTCGGCGCGTGCGGCTTCACCGTCGCCGCCGGGCGGGCGATCGCCTTCTCCATCACGTCGAGGACGATCTGACGGGCGTCGCGCGCCTGGCGGAGCGCCTTGGCGAGCACCTCGGCGGGCAGGCCGTCGATCTTCGTGTCGAGCTGCAACGCCGTCACGACGTCACGGGTCCCGGCGACCTTGAAGTCCATGTCGCCGAAGGCGTCCTCGGCCCCGAGGATGTCCGTCAGCGTCGTGTACTTGCCCTCGGCGTAGACGAGGCCCATCGCGATCCCGCCGACCGGCGCCTTGATCGGCACGCCGGCGTCCATCAACGACAGCGACGAACCGCAGACCGACGCCATCGACGTCGACCCGTTCGAGCTGAGGACGTCCGAGACGAGGCGCAACGTGTACGGGAAGTCGGCCTCGCTCGGGATCACCGGCAGGAGCGCCCGCTCGGCGAGCAGACCGTGGCCGATCTCGCGGCGCTTCGGGCCGCGCATCATGCCGGTCTCCCCGGTCGAGAACGGCGGGAAGTTGTAGTGGTGCATGTAACGCTTCGACTCGTCGACGCTGATCGTGTCCAGCATCTGGTTCATCCTCGGCATGCCGAGGGTCGCGACGTTCAGCACCTGGGTGTCACCGCGCTGGAAAAGACCCGACCCGTGCACGGTCGGGATGAGCCCGACCTCCGCGGAGAGCGGACGGATGTCCGTCGGGCCGCGCCCGTCGATGCGGACGCCCTCCTCGACGATGCGCCGGCGCACGGTCGACTTCGTGTGCGAGCGGACGGCGGCCAAGATCTCGCGCTCGCGCCCGGCGAACTCCTCGGCGAGCTCGGCGGCGATCTCGTCGGTGGCCGCGGCGAGCGCGTCGGACCGTTCGGCCTTCGTCGTGATGGCGTTCGCCGTCTCGATGCGCGCGGCTCCGACGGCGACCACACGCTCGAGCACGTCTTCGCCGTATTCGACGAAGACCTCGTAGGGGATCGTCGGCTTCGAACCGGCCTTGGCGACGAGCTCTCTTTGCAGCTCGATCGACTCGCGGATCCAGGTCTTGGCCGTCTCGAGCCCGCCGGCGATGACCTCCTCGGTGACCAGGGGCGCGCCGGCGTCGAAGTACTCGAAGGCCTTCTCGGTCCCGCCGGCCTCGACCATCATGATCGCGATCTCGGCGCCGGGTTCGGTCCCGAGGGCCCGGCCGGCGACGACGAGCTCGAAGGTCGAGGCGTCGCCCTCCTGGTAGGTGGCGTGCGGCAGCCACTCGCCCGACGTCGAGAAGGCGATGCGCACGGCGCCGATCGGGCCGTCGAAGGGGATCCCGGAGAGCATGAGCGCCGCCGAGGCGCCGTTGATCGCCACGACGTCGTGGGGGTTCTCCTGGTCGGCACCCAAGATCGTGCCGACGATGTGGATCTCGTTGCGGAAGCCCGCCGGGAACGAGGGGCGCAGCGGGCGGTCGATGAGGCGCGCCGTCAGGATCGCCTGGTCGCTCGCCCGGCCCTCACGGCGGAAGAACGAGCCGGGGATCTTCCCGGCGGCGTACATCCGCTCCTCGATGTCGACGGTGAGCGGGAAGAAGTCCTGCCCTTCGCGGACCTTGCGGGCTGCGGTCGCGGTGACGAGCACCATGGTGTCGCCGATGCGGGCGACGACCGCCCCGTCTGCTTGCGGTGCGAGCTTGCCTGTCTCGAACGACAGGGTACGTGTGGACCCGCTGATCGGGCCGGAAACGGTGATGGCCTCGGCCATATCACTCCTTGGTTGCTGGGGCGCCCGCCCGCCAGTTCCCAGTCGTCGAGCACTCGAGCGGGCCGAGGACCCGGCGACTGGCAGCTGGCGCCGGTGGGCGCCGTTGGCTGTCTGCGGCGCTGACGCGTCCCGGGCGACGGGACCGTCGAACACCCCTACTCAGCCGGGTAGCGCTCCTCGCCTTCCGGCTCTCTCCCCGCCGGGCACCCGCCCGGTGGAGGTGGCTCCTGCGCTAGCGGCGGAGGCCGAGGCGCGCGATGAGGTCGCGGTAGCGCTCGACGTCGTTCGCCCGCACGTAATCGAGCAGGCGACGCCGTTGCCCGTTGAGCTTCAAAAGACCACGTCGGGTGTGGTGATCGCCCTTGTGCGTCTTGAGGTGCTCCGTAAGACCGTTGATGCGCTCGGAGAGCACCGCGATCTGGACCTCGGGCGAACCCGTGTCCGTCTCGTGCAGCCGGTACTCGGCGATCGTCGCCGCCTTGTCGAGCATGGACGTGCAAACCCTCGTAGATCTCGTGCCCCAGCCGCCGGGGTCGCCCCCGCGGACCGAGAACAGGACCGGCCCCGCGCACGCGGACGCCGGCGTCGACGAATGCCGACACGGGCAGGTTAGCAGCTCCCCGCCGCTGCCGACCCGCCGGGTAGAGCGGCGATCCGCCCGGCAGGAACCCGGATGCCCGCCTACGCCGACCGACGGAGCCCCGGCCGGCAGTCCTCGCACGGCCGGTAACCGGCCGACCCGGCCTCGCGAAGGTCGCGGAAGCCGAGGCGGTTGCGGGCCGCCACCTGGCGCGCGTGCCGGCAGCTCGGCAGGCAGAAGATCTTCGTCGTCGTCGATCCCACGTAGTGGACGCCCACCGCGGCGAGCTCGGCGACCTCGTCGAGATTGACCCTTTCGGCCCTCAAAAGCGCCTCTTTCATCGCCGGACCACCCCCGTAGTTGCCGATCGAGCCGTCCGACCGGGTGACCCGGTGGCAGGGGATGAGGACGGGCACGGGGTTGCGCCCGAGCGCCGACCCGACGGCGCGGACGGCGCGGGGCCGGCCGATCTCCTCGGCCACCCACCCGTACGGGCGGATCTCGCCGACGGGGATCGCAAGCGTCGCCTCGAGCACGGCGACTTCGAAAGGCGTCAGCCCCGTGAGGTCGAAAGCGAGGCGCCGGGCGTTCCCCGTGCGGGCGGCGGCCACCAGGCCCGGCAAGGGGCGGTCGGCCGGCAGGACCGGTCGTCCGAACCGCTCGCGGACCCGGGCGGCGAAGTCGGCGTCGCCGAGGCGCGACGCGAACTCGACGGCGCAGATTCCCGACGCCGTCCAGGCGACGCGGAGGGGGCCGGTCGGGCCGACGACGGTCGAGACGCGCGCGACGACGCGGTCGGCAAAGCCCCGGGGCGGACGGACGGCGAGCTGCGCCAGCTGGTCCTCGATCGGCGCGGCGAGCAACGGGTTCATCGGTCCGGCTCCTGTCCCCCGCGGCGGCCCGCGGGTCTCGCTTGGCTGGTGCGGTCCGCGCCGTACGCGGCGCGCAGGGCGGCGAGGCCCCGGGCGACGTGCGATCTCGCCGTTCCCTCGGGGCACGCCATGACGGCGGCGATCTCCGGCACCGGCAGGTCGGCGACGTAACGGAGGACCACGGCGAGGCGCTGCTTGGCCGGCAGGGCGGCGAGCCGCTTCGCGAGCTCGCCCGCGGCGTCGGCCGTCTCGGCGAGCTCGGCGACGTCCCGCCCCCTCGCCACCGGTTCGCCGGTGACGGCGAGACTGTCCGCCCTCGGGTGACGCGACGCGGCGCGGCGGGCGTTGCGCGCGACATTGAGCGCGATCGTCACGAGCCAGGGGCGCAGGCGCAGCTCGCGGATCCTCGCGGCGTCGTAACCGCGCAGCGCCCGGTACGCCCGCAGGAACGCCTCGGCCGCCAGGTCTTCGGTTTCCTCGTTGCCGAACGTCGCCCGGGCAGCCACGGTGCACACGAGGCTCCCGTACGTTGCGACGAGCTCGGCGAAACCGGCGTCGAGGTCGCCGGCGAGCCGCCGGCAGAGCTCGTCCTCGCTATCCGCCGTCGCACCCTGCACAGCCTCTAGAACACCGCGCGCCCGGAAGCGTTGCAGCCCGTCGCGGGTCACAGGCGGACCGGGTCCACCTCGACCCGCACCCCTTCTGCCGGCAGGCCGACCCGGGCGAGTTCGTCGGCGAGGCGGCGCGAGTCCGCCGCCCGGACCATGAACCGGTCGGGACCGAGCTCGGCGATCTCGAGGCCGGCCCGACCGGCACCGAGCAGCCGGGCGGTCGCCGCGGCAGAGGCGCCGGCGATCAGGGCGAGGGCGCGATCGGGCGGCAGTCCGAGACTCGCCCGGCGCGTCGCCTCGGCGGCGGCGAGGAGGCCGGGATCACCGGCATCGGCGGAGCGAAGGACCACGTGATCCGGAATCCGGGTCTGTACGATCACCCGTCCCCGCGTTCGGTGGAAACCGCCCCCGCCGCCGCGCCCGCCGACGAGGCGGCCCGCCACCGCCAGCAGGCCGAACGCCTCCTCCCAGGCCCGGTGCCGCGGGGCCGCCAGCTCCTGGTCGAAGTCCAAAAAGACGACCACCGAGGCGACGCGCACCCGGTGGAGCACCGCCTCGGTGCCGAGGAGGACCCCGGCCGCGCCCCCGTCGTCGCGAGGGCCCGCCGTGGACGAGACCTCGTCGACCGGCTCGCCGACGAGCGCGGCGAGCTCCTCGGCGGCGCGGGCGGTGCCGAGCCGCAGGCGCTTCAGGCGCGTCGACCCGCAGGCCGCGCACACGAACGGCCGCCTTGTCCCACAGACCGGGCAGGCGAGCTCTCGGTCGGCGCCCGCCTCGACGAGCGCCGCCTCGCAGCGCTCGCAACGCACGATCGCGCGACACGCGCCGCAGGCGAGCAGCCTCGCCCTGCCGGTCCGGTTGAGCACGCAGACCACCGGGACCTCGGGACGCACAGAGCGCGACTCCCGCACGATCGCGGCAAAACGGGAGCTGAAAAGGCCCGACCGGGGGTCGTCCCCGCGCCGGTCGATCACCTCGAGGGTGGCCCAACCGTCCCGCTCGGTCTCCGGCGCCACCGTGACGAGCGTCGACGTCGCAAGACCGACAAGCGTCGGACAGGGGCTCACCTGCAGGCACGGCACTCCGGCGCGGCGCGCCCGCTCGGCGGCGAGGACGGTCGCGTCCCACGTCGGGGCGCGCTCTTCCACATACGCCTCGGAGTGGGCGTCGAGAACGACGACGAGGCCGAGCCGGCCAACCGGTGCGAACGCCGACGCCCGCGCCCCGACGACGGTGCAGCCGCCCGCGGCCGCCTCGGCCCACGCCTCGGGCTGCAGCGCGACGCGCCGGTCGAGCGCAGTGAGCCGCCGGGCGAGCACTTCGGCGTCGCGCCGGGCCGGCACGAGGACCAGGGTGTCCCCCGAACCGGCCCAGTCGAGCGCCTCCGTGACGACGTCGAGCCGGGGGGCCGCGGGCGGGAGGCGGAGCAGCGACGACGGCATCGCGAGCGCCCGGAGCGTCGCGCCGGCGATCTCGGAGCTCCCCGGCACCGGAAGGGCGGCGGCCGCGCGGGCCGGAGGGGCCGGCGGCAGGACACGCACGATCCGCCGCGGCGAACCGGCGAGGAGGAACGGGCGCAGCCGGCCGGCGTAGCGCCAGGCGCCGAAACGCCCGAGCTCGACGAGCTCGGCAGACGGGCCGCGCGACACGACGCCGATGATCTCCCGCAGCTCGTAGCCGTCCGGCTCGTCCGCGCTCCCGACCACCCAGCCGCGCACCTTGCGGCCGTGCAGCGGCACGCGCACGATCGAGCCGATCTCGACGGCGGGAGCGAGCGCGGCTGGCACCGCGTAGGCGAAGCTCCGGTCGACACCCGTGACGTCGGGGAGGACCGCGACGATCCGGCGGGTCGCCGACACCGCCCCGGTCGTCACCGGGCCGCTAGAGGTCGAGCGCCCGGCGAAGGTCGTCGACGCGCGGCGTCGCCTCCCAGGTGAACTCCTTCTCGGAGCGCCCGAAATGCCCGTAGGCGGCCGTGTTCCGGTAGATCGGCCGGCGCAGGTCGAGGTCGCGGATGATCGCCGCCGGGCGCAGGTCGAACAGCTCCTGGACGGCCTTCTCGATGCGGACCGGGTCGACGACGGCGGTGCCGAATGTCTCGACCATCACCGAGATCGGGTGTGCGACGCCGATCGCGTAGGCGACCTGGATCTCGCACCGTCGCGCCGCACCCGAGGCGACGACGTGCTTCGCCACCCAACGGGCCGCGTAGGCACCGGAGCGGTCGACCTTGGAGGGATCCTTGCCCGAGAAGGCGCCGCCACCGTGGCGGGCCATGCCGCCGTAGGTGTCGACGATGATCTTGCGCCCGGTGAGTCCGGAGTCGGCGCGCGGGCCGCCGAGCTCGAACACGCCGGTCGGGTTGCAAAGGATGCGGTGGCGCTCGGCCACGACCTCCTGGGGCAGCAGGGCGAGGAGCGGGTGGACGACATGCTCTTCGAGGTCCGGCACGAGCAGCGTCTCGGGGTCGATGCCCGGCTTGTGCTGGGTCGACACGAGCACCGTCTCGAGCTCGGCGGGCCGGCCGTCCTCGTAACGGATGCTCACCTGGGTCTTGCCGTCGGGCCGCAGGTACGGGAGCACGTTCGCCCGGCGCACTTCGGCGAGCCGGCGCGCCAGCATGTGCGCGAACCAGATCGGCACCGGCATCAGGTCAGGCGTCTCGTCGCAGGCGAAGCCGAACATCATCCCCTGGTCGCCCGCCCCCTGAAGCGAGAGCGCGTCGGCCTCGCCGTGACGGATCTCGGCCGAGCGCGACACCCCGGCGTCGATGTTCGGGGACTGCTCGCCGATCGACACGATGACGCCGCAGGTGTTGCCGTCGAAGCCGTACTCCTCGCGGTCGAAGCCGGTCGCGCAGACCGTCTCGCGCACGATACGCGGGATATCGACGTAGCTCGTGGTCGAGATCTCGCCGACGACGCAGACGAGACCGGTCGTGAGCAGCGTCTCGCAGGCGACCCGCCCCATCGGGTCCTCGGCGAGGATCGCGTCGAGGACCGCGTCGGAGATCTGGTCGGCCATCTTGTCGGGGTGGCCCTCGGTGACCGATTCCGAGGTGAACGTGTAACTCGACACGGCGTCTCCTTGCGGTTCGGTGTTCGCTCGGCGGTTCGTCAGGCGCCGCTACGCCGCCGGGCGACCGCGTCGAGCACCTCGGCGGCAATCGTAGGCTTCGGGGCCATCGCCACGTCAGTGCGGCCCCCCTTGGCATCAAGGATGGTAACGGCGTTCATCTCGGCCTCGAACCCGACCCCCGGCACGCTCACGTCGTTGACGACGAGCAGGTCGACGCCTTTGGAGGAGAGTTTCGCCGTGGCCCGCCCGACGGCGTCGCCGGTCTCGGCCGCGAAGCCGACGAGGACCTGTCCGGGCCGCCGGCGGCGACCGAGCTCGGCGAGGACGTCCTCGGTCGGTTCGAGCACGATCTCGGGCGGACCGTCGGCCTTCTTCAGCTTGGTGGGAGACGCCGCTTTCGGGCGGAAGTCCGCCACGGCGGCGGCCATCACGACGACGTCCGCCGCCCCGGCGCGGGCGAGGACCTCCCGGGAAAGCTCGGCCGCGGTCTCGACCGGCACGAATTCCACGCCTGGGGGGGGTTCGAGCGACGAAGCCGACACGAGGGTGACCGTGGCACCCCTCCGACGGGCTTCGGCGGCGATCGCGTGCCCCTGTCGTCCCGACGACCGGTTGCCGATGTAGCGGACGGGATCGATCGGTTCGCGCGTCCCCCCGGCGGTGACGAGCACCCGCACGCCCGCGAGCGCGCGACCCGACGCGAGGACGGCGGCCGCCGCGGCGACGATGAGGGACGGGTCGGCGAGCCGGCCCGGACCCTCGTCCCCTCCCGCCAGGTGCCCGGACTCCGGGGCCACGACGACGACCCCGCGTCGAGCCAGCGTCGTGAGGTTGTCCACCACCGACGGGTGCTTCCACATCTCGGCGTGCATCGCCGGGCAGACGACGACCGGGGCGGTCGTGGCGAGCAGGACCGCGCCGAGCAGGTCGTGCGCGAGGCCGGCGGCGGTCTCCGCGAGGAAGTTCGCCGTCGCGGGGGCGACGAGCACGAGGTCGGCCGCCTGGCCGAGGTGGGTGTGCGGGATCGGGTCGTGTGGGTCGAACAGCTCGGTGCGCGCCGGCTCGGAGGCGAGCGCCGAGAAGGTCGCCGTCCCGACGAAGCGGGTCGCCGCCGGGGTGAGGACGGGAATGACGTGCGCGCCGCGGTCGACCAACTGACGACAGACCTCGACGGCCTTGTAGGCGGCGATGCCGGCGGTGACGCCGAGGACGACGACCGCCCCCTCGAGGGCGGCCGGGTCCTTTCCGGGGCGGTGCCCGCCGTCGGCGCCCGAGCTCACCGCCGCACCCTCACACCGGTAACCCGGTCCGGCCGCTACGAACTGGCCGGGGGTTCGCTGGCGGGGGAATCGCCCCCGTCGGTCCCGGCGATCTCCGGCTCGACCTCCTCGACCGGCTCACCGGCGCGCACCTTGGACGCCGCGATCTCCTCGAGGGCGATCGACAGCGGTTTGCGGGCGACGGATCCGACCTGCGGCGGGACGATCGCACCGAGACCCTCGCCGAGCTGATTGAAGTACGAGTTGATCTGCCGGGCGCGTTTCGCGGACAACGTGACGAGGGCGAACTTCGAGTCCACCTTGTCGAGGAGCTCCTCGATCGCGGGGTCGATCATCGTGCTACGTGGTTCGGCCATCGTCTCCTCGATCACCGTGTGGACGCGGCTCGCGCCAAACGACCATGTGGGCCAGAACATTCTGCACGCGGGCACCGCCGCCGCAGTCCGTGCCCGGGCGCGCGGTCAATCCGCGCGACGACGTGCTTTCTCCAGTATACCGGCGAGTTCGTCGGTGGCCTGGTCGACATCGTGGTTGACGACGATCGCGTCGGCGAAGGCGCGGCCGGCCTCGACCTCCCGGTCGGCGAGTGCGAGGCGCGCCGCAACGTGCGCCTCGGAGTCCCCACGTTCTCCCATCCTCTTCGCCGCGCCACTCGGCGAGGGCGGGACGAGCAGGACGCACACGACGTCCACACAACGTTCGAGCACCTGCCGGGCGCCCTGGACATCGATCTCGAGCACGATGTCCCGCCCCGGAGGCGCGTCGGGCACCGGCGTCCCGTAGAGCTCGCCGAGCACCGAGACGTGTTCGAGGAACCTTCCGGCGTCGACCGCCGCCTCGAACGTCGGGCGGTCGACGAAGGTGTAGGCGTCCTCTTCCTCACCCTCGCGACGGGCGCGCGTCGTCCACGACCGGGACAGCCACAGCTTCGGGTCGCGGGCGACGAGCTCGCGGATGACCGTCCCTTTCCCGGCACCACCGGGACCGGAGACGACGAGGATCAGGGGCGACCGATGGCTTCGAGAAGCGCGCTGCGCTGCTTTGCTCCAAGGCCCTGCAGTCGACGCGTCTCGCTGATGCCGACCTGCTCCATGAGCCGGCGGGCCTTCACCTTGCCGGTACCCGGGAGAGACTCGAGGACAGCGAGGACCTTCATCTTGCCGACGATGTCGTCATTAGCGGCCCGACCGAGCAATCCGCTCAACGTGACGCGACCGTTTTTCAACTGGTCTTTGATCTCCGCTCGGGCCTTACGCGCCTGTGCCGCCTTGGCGAGCGCGGCCGTGCGCTGTTCGGGAGTGAGGCTTGGTGGTTGGGGCATGAATCGAGACGTTAGCGCGGCGCGCCCCACTTGACCACGGTTTCCGCGTTGCCGACCCCCGCGCCGGACGCGACCGCCGCCGAGTCCGGCAACCGTCAGGACGCGGCCATCGACTCCAGCGCCTCGACGAGTGACCGCGCGGATTCCACCGGGTTCTCGGCTCGCGTCACCGCGCGCCCGATGACGAGGAGATCCGCCCCGGCACGCCAAGCGTCCTCGGGCGTCCCGGCGCGGTGCTGATCGTCACGAGCCACGCCGATGGGCCGCATTCCGGGCACGACGGTGATCATCCCGGGCACAGCGGCACGCACCGCGGCGACCTCCCCCAACGCACAGACAACGCCGCCGAGGCCGGCGGCCTGGGCGAGCGCGGCCCGTTCGACGACGAGCGCGCCCGGCGCCTCGGCGTCGCTCGTGAGGACGGTGATGGCGAGCCCGATCGTCGGCACATCCCGCCCCGCCTCGGCGCCCTCGCGAAACCCGTCCGCCGCCGCGGCGAGCATGTCGGCCCCGCCCGCGGCGTGGACCGTGGCGTAGCGCGCGCCGGTGCGCGCGATCGCCCGCGCGGCGCGGCGGACGGTCGTCGGGATGTCGTGCAGCTTCAGGTCGACGAAGACGTCGAATCCCTCCCCGGCGAACGCCGCGACCGCCGCCGGTCCCCCGGCGACGTACAGCTCGAGGCCGACCTTCACGACGGCGAACCACGGTTTGAGACGGCGCGCGAGCGCCGTCGCCGCGTCGAGGTCCGCAACGTCGAGCGCGAGCACGAGCCGTTCGCGCACGGGCCGCGCCGGCAGCACGGGCTCAGCCATGGGCCCTGCCCACGAGGTCCGCGACGCGCGCGACCTTGTTCGCGCGACACCACCGGCGCAGCTCAGCGAGGACGCGGGCCGGGGCGTGCGGATCGAGGAGCGTCGCCGTTCCGACCTGGACGGCCCGCGCCCCGGCGAGCAGGAATTCGACGGCCCCGACGCCCGACATCACGCCGCCGACGCCGATGATCGGCACCTCCCGGAGCTCCGCCGCAACGTCGGCGACGGCGCGCAGCGCCACGGCGTGGAGCGCCGGTCCCGACAACCCGCCGCCGCCCCCGCCGAGCGCGCCGGTGCGGGAGTCGGTCCGGATCGCGAGGCCCGGCAGCGTGTTCACGAGCGTGAGGGCCGCCGCGCCGGCGCGGACCGCGGCGGCGGCCACCTCGACGAGGTTGGCGGTCCCCGGTGAGAGCTTCACCCAGCGCGGCAGACCCGCCGCCGCGGCGGCCTCGACCACCTCGGCCGTCGCCCTGGGCGAGCGGGCGAACATCTCCCGGCCGTCGTCGAGGTTCGGGCACGACACGTTGACCTCGACGGCAATGATCGAGTCGGACGCCCCGGCGATGAGCGCCGCGGCCCGGGCGTACTCCTCCACGCGCCTTCCCCAGATGCTGACGACGACGCGGGCGCGCGCCGCCTCGAGGGCCGGCAGGTCACGGGCGAGCCACGCCGCGACGCCCGGACCCTGGAGTCCGACGCTGTTCAGCATCCCGCCGGCGACGGGCTTTAAGCGCGGCGGCGGATTCCCGGGCCAGGGTTCGGCGGAGAGCGACTTCACGACGACGGCGCCGAGCGTGGAGAGGTCGAAGTACGCCGCAAGCTCCGCCCCGTGGCCCGAGGTGCCCGACGCCGTCATCACCGGGTTGGGGAGCTCGACCGAGCCGATCGACGTCGTGAGGTCGACAGCGCCGAGCGTGCTCACCGCGGTGTCCCGTGGCGTTCCTGCAGGCTCGTCACGCTCAAGTCGAATCGTCTCCATTCAGCGATGCCCGCTGCCGCGGCACGCGCCGCCTGCACCGTAGTCACGATCGGCACCCGGCACGCCGACGCGGCACGACGGATGTAGGCGCCGTCGGCGTGGGCGCCCCGGCCGCGCGGCGTGTTCACGACGAGCTGGATCGACCCGTCGTTGATGAGGGCGACGACGTCGCCGGGCGCACCGGCCCCCGACGCGGCGTTCGTCAGCTTGCCGACGACCGTCTCGACCGGGACGCCGCGTGATCCGAGGAACGCCGCCGTGCCCTCGGTCGCGACGAGCGCGAACCCGAGCCCGACGAAGGCGCGGGCCGCCTCGAGGCCGCCCTCCTTGTCTCGGTCGGCGAGCGACAGGAAGATGCGCCCGGCGTCGGGCAGGCGGTTACCGGCGGCGATCTGGCTCTTCGCGAAGGCGAGGCCGAACGTCGGTGCCGTCCCCATCACCTCACCGGTCGATCGCATCTCCGGTCCCGGCAGCGCGTCGACCTCCGGGAAGCGGGAGAAGGGAAGGACCGCCTCTTTCACGCTCACCGGCCGCGCGGCTCCGCTCGGCGGGGACTCGATCAGTCCCTCGGCGCGCAGCTCGGCGAGCGTCGCGCCGACGACGACGCGGGCGGCGATCTTGGCGAGCGGGACCCCGGTCGCCTTGGCGACGAACGGGACCGTGCGCGAGGCCCGCGGGTTCGCCTCGATGACGAAGACGTCGCCCGCCTTGACGGCGAACTGGACGTTGATCGGGCCGCGCACCTCGAGCGCCTGGGCGATCGCCGCGGTGTGGCGGACGAGCGTGGCAACGGTCGCGTCGGGAAGCGTCGGCGGCGGGATGACACAGGCCGAGTCGCCCGAGTGCACCCCGGCCTCCTCGACGTGCTCGAGCACCCCCCCGACGAGGAGCTCTCCCGCCGCGTCACGCACCGCGTCGACGTCGACCTCGATCGCGTCCTCGAGGAAGCTGTCGATGAGGACCGGCCGCGTCGCCGACAGGCCGCCCTCCCGCTCGAGCGATCCCACCCCCTGGCGGCCAGCTGTGCGGTCGAAGCCGAACAACGCCGCCATCGCGTCGCCGAGGCTCGCCTCGTCGTAGACGATCTCCATCGCCCGGCCGCCGAGCACGTAGCTCGGCCGGACGAGCACCGGGTAGCCGATCGCGGCCGCGACCTCGCGCGCCTCCTGCACGGTGCGCGCGGTAGCGCCCGGGGGTTGGGCGATGCCGAGGCGATCGAGCAGCGCGCCGAAACGCTCCCGGTCCTCCGCAAGGTCGATCGACGCGGCGCTCGTCCCCAGGATGAGCGACTCCGGCAGGATCCCGGCGAGTTTCAGGGGTGTCTGGCCCCCGAGGCTGACGATGACGCCGGCCACTCCCCCCGTGCCGGCCCGGGACTCCGCGGCGATCACCGCGGCGACGTCCTCCTCGGTGATCGGCTCGAAGTAGAGCCGGTCCGAGGTGTCGTAGTCCGTGGAGACGGTCTCCGGGTTGCAGTTCACCATCACCGTCTCGTAGCCGGCCTCGGCGAGCGCCATCGAGGCGTGGACGCAGCAGTAGTCGAATTCGATGCCCTGCCCGATCCGGTTCGGTCCGGAACCGAGGATCACGACCCGGGGGGTGGTCGAGGAACGCACCTCGGACTCGTCCTCGTAGCTCGAGTAGTAGTACGGCGTCTCGGCCGCGAACTCGGCACCGCAGGTGTCGACCGTCTTGAAGGTCACCTCGACGCCCGAGGCGACCCGCGCCCGGCGCACCTCGGCTTCGCCGACTCCGAGCCGCCAGGCGATCTGCGCGTCCGAGAAGCCCGCCCGCTTGAGCGCCAGCCAGTCGGGTCGCGCCAGTCCGCGGAGCGCGCGGGCCGAGCCGGACAGCCCGTCGAGGCGGCGGCGGACGGCGACGATCTCGTCGATCCGGTCGAGGAACCACGGGTCGATCCCCGTCGCCGTGGCGACTTCGTCGACGGTCGCGCCGCGCCGCAGGGCGGCTTCGACCTCGAAGATGCGCGAGGGGGTCGGCGATGACGCCTGGTCGAGCAGTTGGTCCACGGGCAGGTCGACGAGGACCTCCGCGGGGTCGCAGTTCAGCCCGAACCGGCCCTGTTCGAGCCCGCGCAGGGCCTTCTGCAGCGATTCGGCGAAGGTGCGGCCGATCGCCATTACCTCGCCGACCGACTGCATGCGCGTGCCGAGGCGGCCGGACACGCCGGGGAGCTTCTCGAAGGCCCAACGCGGCACCTTCGTCACGACATAGTCGATCGTCGGCTCGAAGCACGCCGGGGTCGCTTTCGTGATGTCGTTGCGGATCTCGTCGAGCGTGTAGCCGATCGCGAGACGCGCCGCGACCTTCGCGATCGGGAATCCCGTCGCTTTCGAGGCGAGCGCCGAGGAACGTGACACCCGCGGGTTCATCTCGATGACGAGCTGGTGCCCCGTCGCGGGCTCGACGGCGAACTGGATGTTCGAGCCCCCGGTCTCCACGCCGACCCGCCGGATGCAGGCGAACGCGGCGTCGCGCATCTGCTGGTACTCGACGTCCGAGAGCGTCTGGGCCGGGGCGACGGTGATCGAGTCGCCCGTGTGGACGCCCATCGCGTCGAGGTTCTCGATCGAGCAGACGACGACGCAGTTGTCCTGGCGGTCGCGCATCACCTCGAGCTCGAACTCCTTCCAGCCGACGATCGAGCGCTCGACGAGGATCTCGCCGATCGGGCTCGCCGCGAGCCCCGCCGTGGCGAGCCGGACGAGCTCGTCGCGGTCCGCCGCGATCCCCGTCCCCTCACCGCCGAGGATGAACGACGGGCGGATCATCACCGGGTAGCCGACCTCATCGCCGACGGCGAGCGCTTCCTCGGTCGAGTGGGCGAAACCCGATTCCGGGACCTCGAGCCCGATCCCGGTCATCGCCGCCTTGAACAGCTCCCGGTCCTCGGCGGTGGCGATCGCCTCGGCGTTCGCCCCGATCATCTCGACGCCGAGTGCCGCGAGCGCGCCGGAGCGCGCCAGCGCCATCGAGAGGTTGAGGGCCGTCTGGCCGCCCATCGTCGGCAGGATGGCATCGGGCCGTTCCCGCTCGATGATGACCCGGAGCACCTCGGGCTCGAGCGGTTCGATGTAGGTCCGGTCGGCGATGCCCGGGTCCGTCATGATCGTCGCCGGGTTCGAGTTCACGAGGACGACCCGGATGCCCTCTTCGGTGAGCGCCCGGCAGGCCTGCGTCCCCGAGTAGTCGAACTCACAGGCCTGACCGATCACGATCGGGCCGGAGCCGACGACGAGGACCGATCTGATGTCTTCCCGGCGGCCCATCAGACCGCCACCTCGTCGACGACACCGCTCACCGGTGCGCCTCCATGAGGCGGCGAAACTCGGCAAAGAGGTAGCGCGCGTCATGCGGTCCGGGTCCCGCCTCCGGGTGGTACTGGACGCTGAACGCCGGGATGTCCCGGCAGGCGAGGCCCTCGATGACCTGGTCGTTGAGGTTGACGTGGGTGACCTCGGCACCGGGGATCGTGCCGGCGACGACGGCGTAGCCGTGGTTCTGGCTCGTCACCTCGACCGTCCCGGTGGCGAGCCGCCGCACCGGGTGGTTGGCGCCGTGATGGCCGAAGGGGAGCTTGTACGTGCTCCCGCCGAGGGCGGCGCCGAGCAGCTGGTGGCCGAGGCAGACCCCGAAGACCGGGACGACCCCGAGGATCCTCCGCACCGAGTCGACGAGATGGCCGAGCGCGGCGGGGTCGCCAGGACCGTTCGACAAAAAGACGCCGTCGGGTCGCCGGGCGAGGATCTCGCCGGGCGGCGTCGTCGCCGGGACGACCTCGACGGTGGCCAGGTGCGCGAGCTGGGCGAGGATCGACCGCTTGATCCCGAAGTCGTAGGCGACGACGCGCAACGGCCCGCCCGCGACCTCGTAGGGGGATGCCGTCGTCACCTCGGCGACGAGGTCCTGCCCCTCGGTGCCGGGTTCCGCGCGGGCCGCGGCGACGAGGTCCGCCTGCCGGGCGGTCCCGAAGGCGCACGGCATCGCACCGGCCTCCCGCACGTGACGCGTGAGCCGCCGGGTGTCAACGTCGGTTAGCCCGCCGACGCCGTTCTCGACGAGGAACGACTCGAGGTCGCCGCTGGCACGCCAGTTGCTCGGCCGCGCGACGAGGTCGCGCACGACGACTCCGCGGCAGTACGGGCGGGGGGACTCGTCGTCGGCCGCAGTCACGCCGTAGTTGCCGATGTGCGGGTAGGTGAAGGCGATCACCTGTCCCGCGTAGGACGGGTCGGTGATGATCTCCTGGTAGCCGGCCATCGCCGTGTTGAAGACGAGCTCGCCCGACTGGACCGGTCGCGCCCCCGTGGCGGTGACCCCGATCGCCTCGCCTTCGAACGTCGTCCCGTCGGCGAGCACGAGGAGCCCCGCCGGCCGGCGTCGCACCCGGTCCGTCGCGCGCCGGGTCACCGCTGCGCCTGCCCGTCGACGACGACCGGCTCCCCGGCGAGCACCGTGTGGCGGACCCGCCCGCCGAGGGTCATCCCGTCGTAGGGCGAGTTCTGCGACCGGCTCGCCAGCGCCCGGCGGTCGACCGTCCAGGTCGCGGTCGGGTCGAACACGCACAGGTGGGCACGGCCTCCGGGCGCGATCGGGCCGCCGTGGCCGAGGGACCGGCCGAGCCCGCCGAGCGCCGCCGGGCGCCACGACAACAGGGCGAACAGCTCGGCGAGCGAGATCGGTTCGGCGTCAGCCGGCGAGGCGACGAAGGCGTCGTAGGCGACAGCGAGCGCGGTCTCCAGCCCGAGCATGCCCGGTGGGGCTTCGGCGAACGGCGCCGCCTTCTTCTCGGCGACGTGGGGCGCGTGGTCGGTCGAGATGACGTCGATGACCCCGTCCCGGCACGCCGCCCGCAGCGCGGCGGTGTCGGCCGCACTGCGCAGCGGCGGGGCGACCTTGAACAGCGCGTCGCGCGAGGCAACAAGGGCGTCGGTGAGGACGAGGTGGTGTGGTGTCGCCTCGGCCGTCACGGACAGACCCTCGGCCTTCGCCGCCCGCACCAGGGCGACGGAGCCGGCGGTCGACAGGTGCAGGAAGTGCATCGCCGCGGCGGTCTCCCGGACGAGCGCGATGTCGCGGGCGAGCATCGCCTCCTCGGCGGCGGGGGGTTGGCCCGGGATCCCGAGCCGGCGCGACCAGTCACCTTCGTGCATCTGGCCTCCCGCGGCGAGCGCGTTGTCCTGGCAGTGCTCGGCGAGGATCACGCCGAGGCCGCGCGCCTGGCTGAGGGCCAACCGCAGCACGTCGCCGTCCTGGACCCCGTTTCCGTCGTCGGTGAAGAGGCGGACGCCGAGCGCGGCCATCTCGGCGAGCGGCGCGACGCGCTCGCCCATCCGCCCGACGGTGATCGCCCCCGCGACGGCGACGTCGGCGCACGCGCCGCGGCCCCGGGCGAGGACATCGCGCACGGCCGCGGCCGAGTCGATCGCCGGCTCGGTGTTCGGCATGGCGACGACGGCCGTGTAGCCGCCGAGGGACGCGGCGCGCGCCCCGGTATCGACCGTCTCCGCCGCCTCATCACCGGGTTCGCGCAGATGGGTGTGGAGGTCGACAAGTCCCGGCGTGACGACGCAGCCCGACGCCTCGAGGACGACGGTGCCGGGCGGCGCATCGATCCCCACGCCGACCGCGGCGATCCGGTCGTCCTCCACGAGCACATCGCCGCGACGCTCACCGGTCGCGTCGACGACCGTCCCTCCCGCGACGAGGAGGCGCCGCGGACCGTGAAAGCTCGGACCTGCGTACTCAGACACGTTGCCTCCCTCGATCTCGTGGCCCCGTCCGACCGTCGCGACCCTCCGGGCGGAGGAACGCGCCGCGCCGGTCGGTGATGGCGCCGCGACAGGGCGGTCGGGACGAGCAAGGGCTCGTCACGGCCACTCAGTCCTCGCAGAGGTCGCCGATCGCGACCCCGTCCTCGCTCACGACCACGACCTCGTCGAGGCGCGTCGGCAGGTTCTTGCCGACGTAGTCCGGCCGGATCGGCAGCTCCCGATGGCCCCGGTCGACCATCACCGCCAGTTGCACCGCGTGGGCGCGCCCGTGGTCCGCCAGGGCGTCGAGCGCGGCGCGAACCGTCCTTCCTGTGAAGAGCACGTCGTCGACGAGCACGACGACGCGACCGTCGAGGTCGACCGGGATCTCGGTCGTCGTCTGGCGGACAACCGGGCGGATGCCCTTGTCGTCGCGATAGGCCCCGGTGTCGAGCAAACCGAGCGGGACGGCGGCGCCGTCGATGTGCGCGATCTCCGCGACAAGGCGGCGGGCGAGCGGAACCCCTCCGGTCTGCAGTCCGACGACGACGATCCCGTCAGCGCCGTGGTTGCGTTCGAGGATCTCGTGCGCGATCCGGACGAGCGCGCGACGGACGTCGGCCGCGTTGAGGACCTGTGAGCGCGGGATGAAGACACGCCCCCCGGGGCGTGCCGACCGCCGCTCTGGCTCAACCACCGCGCTCCCCATCGTCCGTTCGGGCCTCACGGGACCCGCTTCACGTCCGCTCAAGGATGCCACTTCTCGGCCGCTCCGTCGGAACTCACCCGGTCCCGGCCGAGAACACCGCGGCCGGGGCCCGGACCGGCCCCGCAACGCGTTCGAGGTGCCGTTCCGCGACGCGGCGGAACCCGCGGAAAACGACCCGGCGCGGATTACCGGACGATCCGCGCCGCCGGCGAGATCGCTACGAGCCGCCGAGGAAGCGGCGCACCATCGCCAGCTGTTCGGGAACGATTTCCCACCAGGTCCACCGACCGCGCTTGTGGCCGACGATGAGCCCGGCGGCGGCGAGCACGCTCGTGTGGTGCGAGATCGTCGGCTGGCTCTTGCCGAGGGGCGCCTCGAGGTTGCAGCTGCACACCTCCCCCGAGGCCGCGATGATCGAGAGCAGGCGCAACCGCACGGGGTCGGCCATCGCCCCGAGGACCCCGGCGAGCTGGGTGGACCCGACCTCGTCGAGCGGACCCACGGCGAGCGGGGCGCAACAGGGCCCGGGGTCGACCACCGGGGTCGCCCGGGTCGCGTCCTTCGTCACGGCACCATCCTCTCATTGACAAGGATCAATTTGACGATGATACTCTCACATCGACATCCGTAAATCTAGCGAGGTCAGCGTGACGACAGGGGGCGGCAGGGCATTTCCGGCGAGCTGTTCGTCGCGCGCCCTCCTGACCGGGCGGGCCGCCACGGCGCCGACCGGGGCGAAGGGGGACCGGGCCCACAAGGCGCTCGCCGAGTTCGTCGGCACGGCGTTGCTCGTCGCGGCGATCGTCGGTTCGGGCATCGCCGCGCAGCGCCTGTCCCCCCACCAGACCGAGCTCGAGCTCCTCGAGAACACACTCGCGACCGCGGCCGCTCTGACGGCGATCATCCTCGTGATCGGCCCCGTTTCGGGCGCCCACCTCAACCCGGTGATCACCCTCGTCGACCGGCTCTTCCGAGGCGTGTCCACCCGTGACTCCGCGTCCTACATCGCCGCGCAGCTCGCCGGGGGCATCACGGGCGCGACGGTGGCGAACGTGATGTTCGGGGACGCCGCGGTGACCCTCTCCGCCCACCACCGGGCGAGCGGCCCGCACCTGTTCGCCGAGGCGGTCGCCACGTTCGGCCTCGAGGTCGTCGGTGGCCTTCTCGGCGCGTCGTGCGTTGCCGTTCTCTACCCCCAGGTCCGCCGCGACGGCCGAAACGCCGTCATCCCCCATGAGAAGGCCGCATGAGCAAGGGGAAACCGTCCGTCCTGTTTGTCTGCGTGCACAACGCCGGCCGGTCACAGATGGCTGCGGCGCTGCTCGCTCGCCACGCCGGCGATCGCGTGTCGATCCGCTCGGCGGGCTCCGAACCGGCCGATCAGCTGAATCCGGCCGTCGTCGCGGCGATGCGCGAGATCGGCGTGGACATCACCAACGAGACCCCGAAGTTGCTGACCTCCGAGTTCGCGAGCGACGCCGACGTCGTCATCACCATGGGCTGTGGTGACACCTGCCCGGTGTTCCCGGGAAAGCGCTACGAGGACTGGGAGCTCGACGACCCCGCCGGGCTCGGGCTCGACGAGGTCCGACCGATCCGGGACGAGATCGACGCACGCGTGCGGAACCTCGTCGCCGAGCTTCTGCCGTGACGACCCGCGACACCGGGTCCGCCGGCACGATAGCCAACCCCGCCCACTGAGAAAAGGAGACCGAGATGGCGACGAAGGACGCGGAGAAGATCAGGGAAGCGGTGCGCGCCCGCTACGCCGAGGCCGCCCGCGCCCGCGAAACGCCCTGTTGCGGTCCGGTCTGCACCACGGAGGGAGTCTTCGGCCGCAGCCTCTACGGGGAGGACGACGCCGAGGCGCTCCCCGAGACGGCGCTCGCGACGTCGTTCGGCTGCGGCAACCCCACGCTTCTCGCCGAACTGCGTCCGGGCGAGGTCGTGCTCGATCTCGGCTCCGGCGGCGGAATCGACGTGCTTCTGTCCGCGAGGCGCGTCGCGCCGGACGGCATCGCCTACGGCCTCGACATGACCCCGGAGATGCTGGCGCTCGCCCGGCGCAACCAGGCCGAGGCCGGCGTCGCGAACGCCGAGTTCCTCGAGGGCACCATCGAAGCCGTTCCCCTGCCCGATGAGTCCGTCGACGTGATCATCTCCAACTGCGTCGTCAACCTGTCCGCCGACAAGCCCGCCGTGTTCCGCGAGGCGTTCCGCGTGCTCCGGCCGGGCGGCCGGCTGGCGATCGCCGACGTGGTGATGCGCCGCGAGCTCGCCGCGCCGCTGCAGCACGTGATGGGCCTGTGGACCGGCTGCCTTGCCGGGGCGCTTCTCGAGGACGACTACCGCCGCGAGCTCGGCGACGCCGGGTTCGAGGAGGTAGGGATCGAGCCGACCAACGTCTACGACCGCGCCGGGATCGTTCGCATGGCGGAGGAGGCGTCCGCCTCGGCCGAGCTCCCCGGGGGCATGGACCTCGAGGAGGCGGTCGCCGAGCTCGACGGCGCGGTGATGAGCGCCTTCATCCGGGCGCGCCGGCCGGGTCGTTGACGACGCCGTCGCAGCCGCCGGTGTCGCTCACCGCAGCTCGAGGTCGCCGGCCGCATATTCGACGCCGATCGGTTCGATGACGACCCGGCGCGGCCCGGATTCCACCCGTCCCGCGACGAGCGCCGACAGGCCGAGCGCCCCGGCGAGTTCGACGGCGCGCCCGCCGGCGCCTTCCGCGAGCAATAAGGCGAATCCCGCGCCCATGTTCAGGGTCGCGTAGGCCTCGGCGTCGGAGAGCTCCGCCCGGGCGGCGACGAAGGCGAGCACCTCGGGCACCTCGGGCAGACACGCGATGCGATAGGTGAGGGCACGGTCGGCGCGCATCAGTTTGCGCAACCCGTGCCCGGTGAGGTGGCTGAGATAGTGCACCGCGACGCCATCGGCGATGAGGCGCTCGACGAGACCGACGTAGATCAGGCCGGCGTCGAGCACCGCGTCGCCGAACAGCCGGCCCGAGCCGAGCCGCGTCGCCAGGCCGTCCGGAAGGCCGGCCGCAACGACCCGCACGAGCGAGGCACCGTTCTGGTGGAGACCGCTGGAGCCGACGAGCACGATCTCGTCGCCCGCGACGAGCCCGGCCCCGAGGTACGGCTCGACGCCTTCGGGCACGCGTCCGACGACCGCCGCCGCGAGGTCAATCCCGTCGGGAGAGACGAGACCGGACAGCGTCGGCGACTCGCCGCCACCCCAGGCGGCGCCGGCGTCGTGACACGCCCGGGCGAATCCCGCGACGAGCGACGCGTGCCGGGTCCCCTCGTACCAGGAGGCCGCGCCGGTCGCGAAGTAGGCGTTCACGACGAGCGGCAACGCGCCCACGCAGCAGCAGTCGTTCACCGCGGCGGCGACGGTATCGTAGCCGACGGCGTCGTACCGGTCGATCCCGGTCGCCGCTTCGAAGTCGCGCGCGACGAGCGACTTCGTGCCGAGACACTCGAGAACGAACCCGTACGTCGCGTCGTCGGTCCGGACGATGGTCGCCGGCTCGCCGCGGCTCGCCTCGTCGATCGCCACGCCCCGGGGGATCGCGAACGACGACGTCGCCCGGGCGGCCGCGACCGCCCGGCGTTTGGCGGCGTCGAGGACCGCGTAGTCGACCCCCGCCGCGGCGTAGGCGCCGCGCCGCTTCACGGCGCCCGGGTCGGGTCGGTCTCGGCGGCGATCGCCGCGAGCACGCCGTTCACGTACCGGCCCGACTCCTCCGTCGAGAACTCCCGGGCGAGCTCGATCGCCTCGTCGATCGCCACCGCGACCGGGACCTCTCCCCCGAAAGCGATCTCATAGGTCGCGATCCGCAGCAGTTGCCGGTCGATCGCGGGCAGCCGGTCGATCGCCCACGCCCGGGCGTGGGCGTCGATCAGGGCGTCGATCGCCTCGAGATGCGCCCCCACCCCGCGCACGAGCGCCGCCGCGTACGGGTCGGGCGCGACCGGGAGTCCCGCCAGGACGGCGACGGGCGCGATCGATTTCATCTCGGATTCGTAGAGCAGGTCGAGCGCCCGCTCACGGGCGCGCCGGCGAACGCCGGTGAACGAAACCCGCTCGCTACGCCCTCGTGAGGTACTCACCGGACCGGGTGTCGACCTTGATCCGGTCGCCCTCGTTGACGAACAGGGGCACCTGGACGACGAGCCCGGTCTCGGTGGTCGCGGGCTTGCGCGCCCCCGAGACGCGGTCTCCCTGCATGCCGGGTTCGGTGTCCGTCACCTCGAGCTCGACGGCCGCCGGGAGCTCCACGTCGACGATCTCGGTCTCGTGCAGCATGAGCAGAGCCGAGTTTCCCACCTTCAGAAACGACGCCGCGCTGCCGAGCGTCAGCGCCGGGACGGTCATCTGGTCGAACGAGACGTTGTCCATGAACACGTAGTCGGTCCCGTCGCGGTAGAGGAACTGCATCTCGCGCTTGTCGATCACCGCCTGCTCCACGCGCTCGTCGGCGCGGAACGTCCGCTCGACGACCGCCTTGTTCCGCAGGTTGCGAAGCTTGGTGCGCACGAAGGCGCCGCCCTTGCCGGGCTTCACGTGCTGGAACTCGACCACCTCGAACAGCCCGTCCGCGAGGTCGAGTGCCATCCCGTTCTTCAGATCGTTCGTCGAAAGAGCCATCAGAGCGTGTAGTCCTTCGTCGTCTTGGTGAGCGGACGGAACCCCGACGCCGTCACGACCACGGTGTCCTCGATGCGCACGCCCCCGTGGTCGACGAGGTACGCCCCCGGCTCGACGGTCACGACCGCGCCTTCGGGCAGCACGTCCGCGGACCCCGCGCCGAGCATCGGCGCCTCGTGGATGTCGAGCCCGACCCCGTGCCCCGTCGAGTGCGTGAACGCCTCGGCATACCCCGCCTCCGCGAGCGAGGCGCGGCAGGCTTCGTCGACCGCCCCGCCGGTCACGCCGGCGACGACGGCGATGAGCCCGGCGCGTTGGGAGGCGGCCACGGCGGCGAGGAGCGCGGCATCGGCGGCCGACGGCTCACCGATGCACACCGTGCGGGTCATGTCCGAGTGGTAGCCGTCGAAGAGCGCACCGAAGTCGACGACGACGAGGTCGCCGGGCACGATCACGCGGTCCGTCGGCTTGGCGTGGGGCAGCGCGCCGTTCGGCCCAGAGGCGACGATGGACTCGAACGACGCCGCCCCGGCACCGCGCCGGCGCATCTCGAACTCGAGCTCAGCCGCGAACTCCGCCTCGGTCGCGCCCTCCGCGAGGTGCTGCTTGATCTGTGCGAAGGCGACGTCGGCGATGTCGCAGGACCGCTCGATGCGGGCGATCTCGCCGGCGTCCTTCACGAGCCGGATCGCCTCGACGAACCCGTTCGTCGCGACGAGCTCCGGCTTGAGCGTCGCGGCGAGCTCGGTCTGGGTCGCCCAGCTCACGGATCCGGCCTCGAGCCCGAGGCGCGCCAGCGCCCGGGTCGCCGACTCGATCGTCTTCAGGCGCTTCGTCGCATTGACGACCTCGAGGTCGGCGGTGACACCGGACGCGGCCATCTCGCGCGCGGCCTGGTCCTTGTACCGTCCGTCCGTGATGAGCAGGCAGCGGCGCGCCGTGACGAGCAGCACGGCGCTCGAACCGGAGAATCCCGTGAGATAGCGGACGTTGGCGAGCGACGTGACGAGCATGCCCCCGAGGCGTTCCCGGCCGAGCCGCTCCCGCAGTTTCCCGACACGCGAAGGCACGTTCATCGGCGGAATGGCCGGCGACGTCTCCTCCCCCGTCTCGCGAATCACTGAGACCACCATCTAGGCCTTCCTTTCCTTCACCAGCCGCGCCGCCGCCTCGACCGCCAGCTCGTAACCCAGCCCCCCGAATCCGGCGACCGCACCGTCCGCCACCGGCGCGATGACCGACGTGCGGCGCCACGGCTCCCGGGCGTCCGGGTACGTCAGATGCAGCTCGATCACCAACCCGTCGAACGCCGCCAACGCGTCGTGGAGCGACCAACCGTAGTGCGACAGCGCGCCGGCGTTCACGACGATCGCGTCCACACGCCCGCGCGCCGCGTGCACCGCGGCGACGAGGTCACCCTCGTGCTCGGACTGGACGTGCTCGAGCGCGAAACCGTTCGCCTGAGCGGCCGCCCCGGCCCGGGCGACGTGGTCGGCGAGCGTCGCTGTGCCGTAGACCGACGGCTCACGGACCCCGAGCAACCCGAGGTTCGGGCCCGAGAGCAGCAGGATCGTGGGTGGACCTGAAAAGGTTGTGGCGACGGGTTCGGTCACGCGGTCCTCGCTTTGGCGTCGGGCAAGGTGCCACCTCCGGGGGTTCGGGACTGGGTCGCGACGAGCGCGGCGCGCACCACCGCGGGATCGATGTCGGGCACGAACTCGACGCCGCGGGGACCATCGAGGACGAAGCTCAGACCGGTCCGGGTCTTCTTGTCCCGGGCCATGAAGACGAGCAGCTCGTCGAGGTCGACACCGGCTGGGATCGACGTGCCGAGCCCGTAGCGCTCGACGGCGGCGATGTGCCGGTGGACCCCGTCGACTCCGATCCGCCCGAGCTCCGCGGCAAGTCGGGCCACGAAGACGAGCCCGATCGCGACGGCCTCGCCGTGCCGGATCGAGGCGTCGTCGGTGCCGGATTCGGCGAAGCCCGCGGCTTCGAGGGCGTGGGCGAGCGTGTGGCCGTAGTTGAGGACCATCCTGCGGGCGGAGTCCCGCTCGTCGACGGCGACGATGGCGGCCTTCGCCGCGGCACACGCCGCGATCTGGTCGACGAGCGGCCGTCCGTCGAGATCCGCGACACCGAGGCACTCGTATTTCGCCATCTCGCCCAGTCCCGACCGCCACTCGCGCTCGGGGAGCGACCACAACGCGTCGGTGTCGCAGAACACCGCGCTCGGCTGCCAGAACGACCCGACGAGGTTCTTGCCCTCCACGAGGTTGACGCCGGTCTTGCCGCCGATCGCGGCGTCGATCTGGGCGAGCAGCGTCGTGGCCACGTTGATAACCGCGACGCCCCGGTGGTAGCAGGCCGCGGCGAAACCGGCGACGTCGGTGACGACACCGCCCCCGACGGCGACGACCACGTCGGCGCGGGTCAGTCCGGCACGGGCGAAGTCCCGACACAGCTCCTCGATCGTGCGGAGCGATTTCGCCGACTCACCGAGCCCGATCGCGAACTCGAACTCCTCGATCCCCGTCGAGACCGCCACGTTCACGCCCGCCTGCGTGACGATCGCCGCCCGGCGGGCCCCGGCGGGGATGGCTCCACGGAGCAGATGACGCGCCCCCGGGCCGACGACGACCTCGTAGCGGTGCCCCGCGAGCTGCACCTCGACCCGGCGCTGGATCGCGTTGAGCACGGCGGCGGCGGTCGCCTCGGCCTCGAAAGAGTCGACGTCGACGACCGCGTTCGCGACTTCCTCGTACAAAGGTCGGCGCTCCGGCTCGATGCGCCCGAGCGCTGCGGCGGGGTCCGCGGCGAGCAGCGGACGGCCCGCGCCGTCGCCGAGCCGCGCGGCGAGCGTGTCGAGCCGGGCGCGCAGCCAGACGACATCGCCCGCTTCGGCGATCGCGGCACGGTTCTCCGGGTCGAGGACCGCGCCTCCGCCCACCGAGATGACCGACGGCGAGGGCGACGCGATCGCCTCCGCGAGCACCGTCGACTCGACGGCGCGCATCTTCTCCTCACCCTCGTTCGACCAGATCTCGGCGATCGTCGAGCCGGTCACGGCGGCGATCTCCTCGTCGGTGTCGACGAACAACCTCCCGAGGAGCACGGCGAGCCGGAGGCCCGCCGATGACTTGCCGCTGCCCATCATGCCGATGAGCACGATGTGGCGGTGGTCCCGTGGGATGACGGCCATCAGTGCCGGCCCGGTTGCACGGCGGACCCCGGACCCTGGGGGGCGGACGGGCTCGAGTCGAGCGCCGCGACGAAGCCGTCGCGGTTGCGCACCATCTCGGCGACCGAGTCGCCACCGAACTTGCGGAGCGCCTCCGCAGCGAGCACCAGGGCGACCATCGCCTCGGCGACGACCCCCATCGCGGGCACCGCGGTGACGTCGGTGCGCTCCTTGAACGAGAGCGCCTCCTTCTTCGTCGCCACGTCCACGGTCGCCAGCACGGGTCGGTTCAGCGTCGCGAGCGGCTTCATGACCGCGCGGGCGACGAGCAGCCCGCCGGTCGAGACACCGCCCTCGACTCCGCCGGCACGGCTCGTCTCGCGCCGGTACGTCGCGTTCGGTGCGTCCCAGAAGATCGCGTCGTGCGCCTCGGAGCCGCGCCGGCCGGCGACCTCGATCGCGTCCCCGATCTCGACGGCCTTCACCGCGGGGATGCTCATCAGCGCCTGCGCGAGCAGGCCGTCGAGACGCCGGTCCCAGTGGGCGTAGCTGCCGAGCCCGACCGGGACCCCGTAGCCGACGACCTCGGCGACGCCCCCGAGCGAATCACCCGCCTTGGCGGCGGACTTGATCTCGGCGACCATCGCCTCGGAGGTGGCCGCGTCGAAGCAGCGGACCTCGGACGCATCGACAGTGGACCGGTCCTCGGGGCGTGGCCGCACGCCCGGCGGAGCCGTCGCCTTGCCGATCGCGACGACGTGGCTGATGACCGACACGCCGAGCTCGGCGACGAGCGCCTTGGCGAGCACGCCGGCCGTGACACGGGCGGCCGTCTCGCGGGCCGACGCCCGCTCCAGCACGTCGCGCGCGTCGTCGAATCCGTACTTCTCCATGCCCGCGAGGTCGGCGTGCCCCGGGCGTGGCGCGGTGAGCACCTTCTCGGGTACGCCGGGCTCGGGCGACATCTCCCGCTCCCACTTCGGCCACTCGCTGTTGGCGACCTCGATCGCGACCGGCGAGCCGAGCGTCCTGCCGTGGCGCACGCCGCCCACGATGACGGCCTCGTCGCGCTCGACCCGCATCCGCGGCCCGCGCCCGTAGCCGAGCCGGCGACGGGCGAGCTCGGCGCGGATCCCGTCGAGCGTGACCGGCAGGCCGGCGGGCAGGCCCTCCACGATCACGACGAGGGCACGTCCGTGGGACTCCCCAGCCGTGAGGAAGCGGAGCATTGGAGAAATCTACCGTCTCGCCTGCTCAACGAGGGGGGCGAGGCGCAGCGTTACTTCTTCGCCGGCTCGTAGTACGGGTTGCGGCCGTCCTGGTGGGACGTGACATCGACGACGTCGACGATCTCCGGCACCGCCTGCCGGATCGCGACCGTGATCCCTTGGCCGAGCGTCACCGCCGCGAGCCCACACCCCTGGCAGCCGCCGGACAGCCTCAAATACGCGACCCCCTCGTCGACGGCGACGAGGTCGGCGCGGCCACCGTGCATGGCGATCTGGGGATTCACCTGTTCCTCGAGCACCGCGATCACGGAGCGGGCGACCGCGCTCGTCACATCGCCTTGCGCGACCGCGGGCGCGGTCGCTTGCACCCGCGGCGTGTTCGGGTTGACCATGACGAGGCCCTGGTCCCCGAGATCGAGCGTCGCGCCGCGCATCTTGTCGACGCTGTCGCCACCGACCACGACGACGAGTTCGCCGGAACGACACGGCACGTCGCGCGGTGAGGCATCGGCGAGCGCCTCGAACCACATCTCGTAGACGTAAGCGCCGTTCGCCGACCCGGTCGCTTCAATGAACAGCGCCAGGCTCTCCGGATCGTGCTCCGCCGCGCGAGCCTCGAGAATCGTGGCACGCGCGGCGTCGGTGACGGTGAGCACGGCGTCCGGGCGCAGCTCGTCGGGCGCGTCTTCAGCCATACGGCCATCGTAGGGGTGACGCCCGAGATCGGCGGCGCGCCGCGCGGGAAAGCGTGGCGAACCGGCATGATGGAGGCGTGACCCGCGTCCTTGTCGTCCTGCCGTCCTCGACGTACCGCGCGACCGAGTTCCTCGCGGCCGCCGCGCGACTGGGGATCGACGTCGTGACGGGGTCAGACGCCCCCCAGGCGATGGCTGGCGCGCTGCCGGACCGGTTCCTCGTCCTACCCCTCGACGACCCGCCGGCGGCTGCCGATGCAGTCGAGGCGTTCGACTCGGTGACGCCCGTCGACGCGATCGTCGCCGTCGACGACGTCGGAGCGCTCGCCGCAGCGGCAGCGGCCGAGCGGCTCGGTCTGGCGAAGAACCCGACCGCCGCAATCGCCGCGACCCGGAACAAAGCGGTGATGCGCCGATTGCTCGACGCGGCGGGAGTCGCCCAACCGCGCTTCGAGATCGTCGCGACCTCCTCGGACGAGCACGACGCGGTTGCCGCCGCCGGAGCCCGGCTGGGCTATCCCGTTGTCGTCAAGCCGTGCTCGCTCGCCGCAAGCCGGGGCGTCATCCGCGCCGACGACGAGCGCGACGCCCGGAGGGTCGCGGCGACGGTACGCCGCATCGCCGTCGGGGCCGACCGACCGGCGAGCGAACCGCTCCTCGTCGAATCGTTCGTCCCCGGCGATGAGGTGGCGCTCGAGGGGCTCCTGACCGACGGCCGCCTCGAGGTCCTCGCCGTCTTCGACAAGCCCGACCCCCTCGACGGCCCGTTCTTCGAGGAGACGATCTACGTCACGCCGTCCCGCCACCCCGCTGCGCTCCAGCGGACGCTCGCCGCGACGGTGGCGTCGGCCTGCGCGGCACTCGGCCTCATCGATGGCCCGGTCCACGCCGAGGCCCGGCTCACGCCGCACGGCGCCCACGCCGAGGCACGGGTCGTCGTCCTGGAGGCCGCAGCACGCACGATCGGCGGGAAGTGCTCGAAGGCGCTCCGCTTCTCTTCGAGACGGTCGCTCGAGGAGATCGTCCTCGCCCACGCCGTCGGCGCCGGCATCGACCTGACGGACGCCCGGTTGCCGGACGCCTCCGGCGTGATGATGCTCCCCGTCCCCTCATCGGGCCGCTTCGGCGGGATCGACGGGGCCGACGCCGCCCTCCGGGTCCCCGGGGTCTGGGGACTCGAGGTGACGGTCCCGGTCGGTGCCAACCTCACCGCCTGGCCGGCCGGCGACCGGTACCTCGGATTCCTTTTCGCCCGGGCCACGCGCCCGGACCAGGTCGAGGAGGCGTTGCGGCGCGGCTTCGCCGCGCTCGACGTGCGGGTCGACGCCGAGGTCGCCGCCGGAGCGGGCGGTTGAGCCGGGTCCTTCTCGTCTCGACCTACGAGCTCGGCGCGCAGCCGCTCGGCCTCGCGTGGCCCGCCGCCGAGCTCGCCGCCGCGGGTCACGAGGTGCGCACCGTCGACCTCGCCGTCGAGCCGTGGCCGACGGGCGACGCCGCCTGGGCCGAGGCCGTCGCCATCTCCGTCCCGATGCACACCGCCCTGCGGCTCGCGATTCCCGTGGTCGACCGGCTGCGCGCGACGCGCCCCGAAATGCGGATCGCGCTCTACGGCCTCTACGCCCCCGTGGCGGCGGCGACCGGGGTGCTTCGGGTCGGGGATCTCGCGGCGGCTGGCGAGGTGGGGACGGCGCTCGCCAGCTGGCTCGACACCGGTGGCCAGGCAGTCGAGCCGCACGCCGCCGTCGTCGACATCGGACGGGCACGCGACGGCGCGACACCGCCTGTCCTGCCGCGCCGCGCCGGCCTTCCCGGCCTCGGGGCCTACGCCCGCCTGGTCGCCACGGGCGGGGAGCGGCTCGTCGGGACGGTCGAGGCGAGCCGGGGCTGCAACCACCGTTGCCGACACTGCCCGGTGCCCGTCGTCTACGAGGGGCGGTCGCGCGCGGTGGGGGAGGAATCGGTGCTCGCCGACGTCGACGCCGTCGTCGCGGCCGGGGCCGGGCACGTGCGCTTCGCCGACCCCGACTTCCTCAACCGCCCGGTCCACGCGCTCGGCGTCGCGCGGGCCCTTCATGCCCGCCATCCCGACGTCACGTTCGACGCGACGATCAAGGTCTCGCACCTGCTGCGTCACCGGGACGTCGTCGCCGAGCTCGCCGACCTCGGGCTCGCCTTCGTCGTCTCGGCCTTCGAATCGACGAGCGACGCCGTGCTCCGCCGCCTCGCCAAGGGCCACACGGCACAGGACGCGGGCCGCGCCGTCGCCGAGCTGCGCGCCCACGGCGTCGAGATCCGGCCGTCGTTCCTGCCGTTCACGCCGTGGACCCAACGGCAGGATCTCGTCGACATCGTCGACTTCGTCGCCGCGCACGACCTCGTGGCGAACGTCGACCCCGTCCAGTACTCGATCCGGCTCCTCATCCCGCCCGGCTCGCTCGTGCTCGACGATGACGACCCCGTGCTCGCAGCCTGCCTCGGGCCGTTCGACGCGGCCTCCCTCGGCTTCACCTGGTCGGCGCAGGACCCGCTCCTCGACGAGCTCCAGACGGCGATCGCCACCCGGTGCGAGGCCGCGGCCAGCTCCTCTGAGCCGGTCGAGGCGACCTACGCCGCCGTGCGCGCCTTCGTGTTCGACCACCTCGGCCGGCACGATCCGGGCGAGCCCGAGCCCGTGGTCAGTCCTGGACCCGCCCCGGGGGGGCGTGCCCACCTCACCGAGCCGTGGTTCTGCTGCGCCGAGCCGACGCAGCAACAGCTCGCCGGGGTCGCCGCGGCGCCGGTAGCGTTCGACGCATGTCCATCCCCGATGACGCGCACGAATGGGTGAGCTTCGCCGACCCCGACGAGGACCGCACGTGGGTGATCGACGTGACGTTCCTCCTCAGCGGTTGGAAGTGCATCTACGGTGCGGGCTGCCAGGGGGTGCTCACCGGTCCCGCCGCGGAGCTCGCCGAGGGCTGCTGTAGCTACGGCGCCCACCTGTCGGACAAAAAGGACACCCGGCGCGTCCAGGCCGCGGCGGCGCGCCTCACGGAGAGCCAGTTCCAGCACATCAGAAGGGCGCGGCGCGTCGGCGTCGTGAAACGCCAGGGCGAGGACCTGACGACGCGGCTCGTCGACGGCGCCTGCATCTTCCTCAACCGGCTGGGATTCCCCGGTGGGCCCGGGTGCGCGCTCCACCGCGCCGCCCTCGAGGCGGGAGTCCCCCCGCGTCTATACAAGCCCGACGTCTGCTGGCAGCTCCCGGTGCGCCGGGAGGACACCTCCGACGAGGAAGGCCACGTCACCTCCACGATCACGCAGTGGGAACGGCGGCACTGGGGACCGGCGGGCGACGAGTTCCACTGGTGGTGCACCGAGGCGCCGGAGGCCTTCGTCTCGCCCGAGCCCGTCTACCTGAGCCTCGCCGACGAGCTCGGCGCGCTCGTCGGGCCGGCGGTCTACAAGATGATCGCCGCCTACCTCGACGAGCACCGGGCCCGACGCTCGCCGCTACCGCACCCCGTCGTCCGGCGGGGGTGCGGTCAGGTCAGGTCCTCGGCCTCCTCCTCGAGCTCTTCGGACTCGTAAAGGCACCAGGTGGCGTGGTCCTCTTCGGGGCCCGCGCCACACTCGGGGCAAGGTTCCGCCACGACCTCGACCGCACGCTTCAGGCTGCGCGCCTCTTCGAATCGACGGTGCCGTCCCTTTTTCACGAGCCACTCCCTGCTTGCAGGAGGACGCGTTGCCCGCGGTCGCGCGGGGACGCCCTGCAGCGAGACATAACATCGGAACTCACTCCAAGACCCGACTTCATCCGCAGCATACCCCCGGAGAACACCACGACCTGCTACTCCGCGATCCCCCGGGGGCCCGGACGAAGATGACTGTCGCCCTCCGGGCACCGCCATGTTGGCCGATCCAGGAGGTCCGCGGGGCGCGGACCTGTCCGACGAGATCCCGCCGACTCTGATGGCCGCGGCCCTCGCCCCGGCTGTTCGCGGGCCCGGTAGCGTTGGAGCGTGCCCGGCCCGTTCGATCCCGCGGCGATGGTGGCCCGCTTCCAAGAGCGCGCCTCCGCCGTCCGGCGACGGGGAATGCCTCCGGTCGAGGGCGCCGAGCGGCGCCGCATCCTCGAGCAGATGGAGCTCGACTACATGGACTTCGCGATGGTGGGCGACGCCGAGTTCGAGCTCGAAGGGGGGATCCTCACGCTGACGATCGATCTGCGGCCGCCGGCAGACCCGGCTGCGCCTGCTGACCACCGGACCGCCTGACCCGGCCGGGTCTGAAACGCCGGTGGTGAGCGGCGAGCTCGCCCGCCTCGCCGACTACGTCCGGACGACCGCCTCGACGGGCCGGATCGTCGGGCGCGTCGGCCCGTTTCTCGTGACGATCACCGCGGACGACTCCAATCCGTACCTCAACTACGCGATCCTCGACGACGGTGCCGCGCCGGCCGGCGACGACGTGGAGCGGCTCGTCGCCTCGTTCAGCCAGCGAGACCGCGTCGCACGCCTCGAGTACTTCCCCGAACTGTGCCCCGGGCTCGACAACTCCTTGTCGCCGGCAGGTTTCGTGACCGAGGCGGTCCTCCCGCTGATGGGCGTCCGCGGCGATGAACTGCGCGCGCCAGCTCCCGCGGGGCGCTTCACGATCCGCCCGCCGGCCACGTTTGACGAGCTCGTCGCCGCGGTCCGGGTGCAGCGCGCCGCCTTCGGCGAGATCGAGCCGGCCGACGCCGATCTCACGGCCGCCGTCGACCACGTCAAAGGGAACGGCGGTTTCGTCGTCGCGGCGTTCGAGCCGGACGCGGGCCGCGTCGTCGGCGCGGGTTCGTGCTCCGCCGTGCGGGCCGGTTTTGGCGAGATCGCGGGGATCGCCGTCGACGAGTCCATCCGCGGTCTCCAGCTCGCCTCCGCGCTGACGGCGTCCCTGTGCCGCACGGCCTTCGCCACCGGAGCCGACCTCGTCTTCCTCACCGCGGGAAGCGACGCCGCCGCCCGCAGCTACGCCCGGGTCGGGTTCTCCCGCCTCGGCGACCAGGTCCACACCTCGCTGCGCCGTCGGCCCGCGGCCGGGCCGGCCGTCCGCCCCTAGCCCGAGTACGGGCGGTGCGAGCGCTCCTCGAGAACGAGCGCGCCGTCCTCCAGGGCGAGGGCCGCGGCCCCCGTGACGAGGCGGACGAGCGGCTCACCGACGATCTCGTGCCGCCACGAGGCGGTCAGGCGTCCCTCGGGGGGCTGCTGGAGGAAAGCGACGACGTCTGCCCGCGTCGCGAGCAGCGCCGCGTCGATGTCGAGCTGCCGGGCGAGCTCGCCGGCGAAGGCGAGCGCGAGCGCGACGGCCGGCCGGCCGACGGAGTGCCCCTCGGGCCCCGGCGGCAGACGGACCGCCTCCGGGGGAAGGCCGGCCCCTTCGGCGGCGGCGGCGAGCAGCTCGGCGACGATCGGCTCGCCGAGGCTGTGCAGGTCGAGATTGCGCACGTGCTCGAGGTCCGCCCGGCTCTTCGGCGGACGGTGGGCGATCGCGGCGAGCGCGAGATCCGACAGGATGAAGCGGACCGGGCGGTCGAGGGCCTGGGCGCGCCGCTCCCGCCAGGCGCCGACGCTCTGCGCGACGCCCCGTTCCACGCCGCGCAGCTGACGCGCCTGACGCAGCTTCCACCACGCCTCCTCCGGGAGCCTCGGCAGCCGCGCCCGCTGCAGGAGGGCCGCGCACTCCTCCTCGGCCCAGGCAATCCGGCCGTTCGCCGCGAGCCGGTCGGTGATCACCCGGCGCAGATCGAGAAGGTGCGCGACGTCGTTCGCCGCGTACTGGCACTGCTCGTCGCTCAGGGGGCGGCGCGTCCAGTCGGTGAGCTGGTCGCCCTTTTCCAGTCGCAGTCGCAGCATCCGTTCGACGAGCGAGCCGAGCGACGGCGTCGACATGCCGAGGAACCCCGCGGCGAGCTGGGTGTCGAAAAGCCTCGCCGGCGTCGTCCCGCACGCCCGCTCGAGGACTTCGAGGTCCTGGTCGGCGGCGTGGAGGACGGCGAGCCCCGGACCGGCGAGGACCTGGGCGAACGGCGCGACGTCGACGGTGAGCGGGTCGACGAGGGCGATCCCGCCGGCCCAGGCGACCTGGAGGAGGGCGAGACGCGCGAAGTAGGTCCGCTCCCGGTGGAACTCCGTGTCGAGGGCGTACTCGCCGAGCCCCTCGAGCTCGTCGACGAGGGCGCGGAGGGCGACCGCGTCGGCCACGTGGCGGATCTCGAGCCGGGCGGGCCGGGAGAGCCGCTGCGCCGACCGGTGCGTCGTGGCCACCCCGCTCAACCGCCGTAGCTCATGCGGGTGTCCTCGACGCGGAGGACCGGGCCTTCCTCGGGGTCGCGGCCGGCCCCGAAGGCGGCGTCGACGACCAACCCCACGAACAGCGAGTGCGATCCGAGGGCGACGGTGCGCTCGAGCCGGCAGTCAAGGAACGCCACCGCCCCGGCGAGCACCGGCGCCCCGGTCACCGGCGCGTCGAGGTAGGCGACACCGTTCAGCGTGCGCGCCGCGCGGTCGTCGGTCGCGGGTTTCACGAACTTGCGCACGAGCGCCCGGTCGTCGCGGGCGACGAACGACACGGCGAAGCACCCGCCCGACTCGATCAACCCGTGGGTACGCGCGGAGGACTCGACGGCCACGCCGACGAGCTTCGGGTCGACGCAGAGCTGCACGACGAGATTCGCCGTCATGAGGTTCCGCTCGCCACCCGCCACGGAGCCCACGACGTACAGGCCCGTCGGCATCGCCCACAGCACCCGCCGACGGAGGCGGTCGTACTCCACGGGGTCGACGCCGTCGGGGAACGGCCCGACGGGCCCGGACGCTTCAGCCACGACGGGGACCCTATACGCGACCGGTGCACGATCCCGCCCTCTGCCAGCCGGTCGTCTACCGTCGGGCCATGACTCCGCCTGACCCCGCCGCCCCCTTCGACGATCTGCTCGACGACTGGCTCGACCACGAGTTCGCGGTCTCGCCCGTGACGGCGACCGCCCTCGGCGCCGCGGGCGAACACGGGGAGGTCGGCGATTTCACGGCCACGGCCTTCGACCGTCGGTCGTCCGACGACGCCACGTGGCTGGAACGACTGCGCGCCGTCGACGACCGGTCGCTCGGGCCGGACCAGGCGGTCGACCGCGCCGCGGTCATCGCCGAGATCCGCGGACGACAGGTCCTCGAGTCGTGGCGGGCCTGGCAACGGGAACCGTCCGTCTACCTCGACCCGTGCTTCGACGGGATTCTCAGCCTCGTCATCCACCGGTCGTTCCCCGCCGACGAGCTCTGCAGCTACGTCGCGAGCCGGCTGCGCGCGACGGCCGCGGTCCTCGCGGCCGGCACCGAGAACCTCTCGGCGGAGCTCGCCAACCCGTTGATCGTCGGTCGCGCCATCGATCAGTGCGAGGCGGCGATCCCGTACTTCAAGGAGTTGCTGCCAGCGGAGTTCGCGGAGCCGTCGCAGCGCGCGACCGTCGCCGAAGCCGCCGCCACAGCGTCAGAGGCGTTCCGGGGCTTCCTGTCGTTCCTCACCGAACTGGCGAGCTCGGCCCGGGGCGGCTACGCGATCGGCGAGGAGCGGTACTCGGCGCTTTTGCAGGAAAAAGAGCTCCTCGGTTACGGCGCGTCGGCGCTGCGCGAACGTGGCCGGCGCGCGCTCGACGAGCTCGAGTCGGAGATGAACTCGCTCGCCCGCGAGGTCGATCCCCGCGCCCCCGACTGGCGCCCGGTCTTCGCCGCGCTAAGCGAGGACCGGCCCGTGTGCTTCGACGAGATGCGCGACCGCTACGAGGCCGAGACCGCGAAAGGCCGCGAGTTCCTCGTCGCGAACCGCCTCGTCAGCTTCCCCGCCGGCGAGAAGTGCCGGGTCGTGCCGACGCCGCCGTTTCTGCGCCCGATTCTCGCGGTCGCTTCCTACATCTCCCCGCCGGCGTTCCTCCCCGGCCGGGTCGGGCACTTCAACGTGCCGTGGCCGCCCGCCGGGACCACCCCCGCCGAGAATGCCCGGCGCCTCGCCGCCAACAACGTCCACGTCATCCCCACGATCACGGTGCACGAGGCCTACCCGGGCCACCACTGGCACCTCACGTGGATGAAGGCGTCGCCCCGGCGGGTCCGCCAGTTCGTCCACTCCTCGTACTTCTCGGAGGGCTGGGCCCTCTACGCCGAAGCGATGATGCGCGAGCAGGGCTACTTCGCCGACCGACGCGCCGAGCTCGGGCACCTCAACGCCCGTATCTTCCGCGCCGCCCGCATCGTCGTCGACACGGGACTCCACATCGGCGACCTCGGCGTCGACGACGCCGTCGCCTTCATGGAGACGAACGCCGGGTTGCCCGAACCCGTCGCCCGGGCCGAGGTGAGCCGCTACTGCGCCTGGCCGACCCAGGCGGCCTCGTACCTCACGGGGAGCCTCGAGATCGAGAGGATCCGGTCCCGCTACCTCGCCGAGGGGCGGGGCGACCTGCGGTCGTTCCACGACGCCATCGCCGCGACCGGGTGCCTTCCTCTCGCCCTCGCCGAGGAGGCGCTCGGCCGGCCCGCCTGAGGGCTCAGTCGAAGCGCAGCAGGTGGTGGTCGCGCCGGCCGCGGCGCAGCACGACGTAGCGCCCGGCGACGAGGTCCGCCCGCGTCAGGCGCCGGTCGACGCCGACGCGGCGGTTGTTCACGTAGGCCCCGCCCTGGACGAGCGCGGTGCGTGCCGCGCTCTTCGACGCGACGAGTCCCGACGCCGCCAGGGCGTCGACCACGTCGACGCCGGCATCGTCGAGGACGGCGACCGGCATCGTCGAGGACGGCGCGTCGGCAAACACCTCGAGCAGGGTCTGCTCGTCGAGCGACGCCACGTCCTCCGAGAACAGCGCCCCGGCGGCCGCCTCGGCGCGGGCGGTCTCCGCCTCGCCGTGGACGAGCGTGCAGACGGCCCGGGCGAGGCTCCGTTGCGCCTCCCGGGATTCGGGCTGCCGCGCCGTCGCCTCGTCGAGGGCGATGATCTCCTCGTGGGAAAGGAAGCTGAAGTAGCGGAGGTACGCCCCGACGACGCTGTCCTCGACGCGGAAGAAACTCTGGTAGAGCGCGTACGGACTCGTCTTGCGGGCGTCGAGGTAGAGCGCGCCGGATTCGGTCTTGCCGAACTTCGTCCCGTCGGGCTTCGTGACGAGCGGCGTCGTGAGGGCGTAGGCCGTCTCACCGCGCAGTCTTCTGATGAGCTCCACGCCCATCGTGATGTTCCCCCACTGGTCGCTCCCGCCCATCTGGACCCGGCAGCCGAACTCGTCGAATAGATGGAGGAAGTCGTAGGCCTGGAGCAGCATGTAGCTGAACTCGGTGAACGAGATGCCCTGATCCGGCCGGTCGAAGCGCGATCTCACCGACTCCTTCGCCACCATCTGGTTGACGGTGAAGTTCTTGCCGATGTCGCGCAGAAAATCGAGGAGCGACAGCTCGCCGAGCCACTCGCCGTTGTCGACGACGAGGGCGGCGCGCCCCGGCGGGAGCGAGAAATCGAGGAAACGCTCGAGCTGCGGACGGATCCCGGCGAGATTGGCCACGAGCTCGTCGCGGGAGATGAGCGGCCGTTCCTCGGCCCGCTCTCCCGGATCGCCGATGAGGCCCGTCCCGCTCCCCGCCACGGCGATCGGCCGGTGGCCGGCGAGCTGCAACCGGCGGAGCGTGCACAGCTGCAGCAGGTTGCCCATCTGCAGGCTGTCGACGGTCGGGTCGAACCCGACGTAGACGCTCTCGCCACCGGCGTCGAGCCGCGCCAACAACGTCGGGTCGCTCACCTGGTGGACGAGCCCGCGAAACGCGAAGTCCTCCGAGCAGCTCGGCATCGCTTCAGCCTGCCACAGGCGCTCGGGCGTCCGGCCGACCGGGCTCGGCCGGCCGAGATGCACGACCGCCGGGCGTCAGCTAGAAACACCGGATGACCACCTCTGACTGGGTCTCGCTCGCCGCGCGGCTCACGAACGCCCTCCACCTCGCCGTCCCGCCCGTGGCGATCTCCTTCTCGAAAGATCCCCCCTCCGGGGTCCCCCGCTTCGACGCGCCGATGTCCGCGCCGACCGCGGACGGCCGGACGGGACGCGTCCCGGCGGGATGCGTCTTCTGGATGAGGGGCACGACCAGCACCTTCGCCACGGTCCCCGAGGACCACGGCAACTGCAGCGTCGGACGCGTCACGCACGGGCTCGCGACGCTTGAGGAGGTGGCGACGAACGAGGACGTCGAGACGCTGCTCAGCTCGGGCTGGGTGACGGCGCGCGACGCCGCCGGGCTGCCCTCGGTCTCGGGCCGCCCGGGTGCCGTCACCTACGGCCCGCTCGGCGAGACGCCCGTCGGCGTCGTGCCCGACGTGGTGATGCTGCGCGTCAACGGACGGCAGCTCATGGTGCTCTCCGACGCCATCCCGGGGCTCGTCATCGGCGGCAAGCCCCAGTGCCACATCGTCGCCATCGCCAAGGAACAGCATCTCCCGGCGGCGAGCGTCGGCTGCGCCCTGTCGCGCGTCCGCACCGGCATGGCCCCCGAGGAGATGACCTGCGCGCTGCCGGCGACAAGCCTCGAGACCTTCGTCGCCGCCGTCGAGCGCACCGCCGAGACCGACTCGGTCGTCGCCCGCTACGCGGCGGGCGACGCGCGGCGTTTCGGCGACTAGCGACCGCCCGCCAGCGCGTCGCCGACCGCCGTCGCGACGGCGGTCTCGAGGGCGGCGTGCACCGCGGCGTTCGCGCCGCGTTCCGTGCGGGCTATCACGACCCGGACACCGGGCGGTTCCGCGTCGCCGAGGTCCGCAACCAGCTCGCCCGGCGACGACACCCGGGTCACTCGGCACCCGAGCGCCTCGGCGACCGCGCCGAGGTCGGGTGACTGCGGCGTGGCGAAGCCCCGTTCGAACACGGCCGGCTCGACCTCCTCTGCGTACGGGAGGAACGAGAAGATCCCGCCGCCCGAGTTGTCGACGACGACGATCGTCGCGTCGATCACGTTCTCGTGCGTGCCGCGCACGAGGGCGGACAGGTCGTGGAAGAAGGCGAGATCACCGACGAGCCCGAAGGTGCGCGCCGGCCCCCGGGGCCCGGGCGGCGCGCGGTGAGCCGCCGCGCCGAGCACCGTCGAGACGACGCCATCGATCCCGTTCGCGCCGCGGTTGGCGTACACGACGGGCGCCCCGTCGCGGAGTGCCGCCCAGGCATCGACGTCGCGGATCGGCATCGACGACGAGACGACGAGCGTCGAATCCGCGGGCACGCCGGCGACGACGTGGCGGGCGATCCCCGGTTCGGTGAGCTGGGAGAAGCCCCCGAGCACCGCGTCGATGGCCGCTTGCGCCGCGGCCTCCGCCGCCCCCCAGGCCTCGAGCCAGCCTCCCCGCCGTCCCCCCGCCCGGGCGACGGCGTCGGTGGCGCGTCGGCACAAGCCCCCCGGCGCCGCGGCGAGCACCGCGCCGGCGGCGCGGCCGGGGTCGCCGAATCGCCCGTGGGGATCGACGAGGACCTGCGACGCGCCGCCCTCGGTGAGCACCGAGACCCAGGCGGAAAGGGCGCGGCTCGCCGGCGGCGCGCCCAACCGGAGGACGACCTCGGGTCGCAGGGCGGTCAGCGCCGTCGCGCTTCTCACGATGGCGTCCCACGCCGCGACGACGCCCGCTCCGGGCCGGCGCGGGAAAGCGAGGGAATCGGCGAGAACCGGCCACCCCGCGGCTGCGGCGAGCGTCACGGCGCCGGTCGGATCCCCCACCGCGGCCCCCCGTCCCGCGACGACGACGCCGCGCCGGGCGACCCCAACCTCGCGCACCAGGCGCTCGACCGCCGCCTTGGACGCGTCGTCGCCCGTGACGACCTCGTGCCAGGGACGGGCGCCATCCCTGGCGGGGGGAAGGTCGTCCGCCCGCCCGCCGAAAGGCTCGCGGAACGGCAGGTTGGCGTGCACCGGGCCCGGGCCCCGGGGCCCGCACGTCGCCTCGGCGACGAGTCGGCTGGCGAAAGAGCGCCAGTGGCGCCGGCCCGCCTCGTCCGGAACCCCCGGATCGGCGAAGTGGCGGACGGCGCGGCCGAAAAGGTGTTGCTGGTCGATCGTCTGTGCGGCGCCGACCCCGCGCAGCTCGGGCGGTCGGTCCGCCGTGCAGACGACGAGCGGCACACCGGCGAGGTCCGCTTCGACGACCGCCGGGTGGAGCTCGGCGGCGGCCGTACCGCTCGTCACGACGACGACGACAGGACGGCAAGACGAGAGCGCGAGCCCGACGGCGAAGAACCCCGCGGAGCGCTCGTCGAGCCGGACGTGGACCCGGATCCGGTCGTCGCCGAGCAGCGCGAGCGCGAGCGGGCTCGAACGCGATCCCGGGGCGACCACGGCGTCGGTCACGCCGGCGCGCACCCACTCGTCGACGAGCGTCGCCGTGAAACTCGCCGGTAGCGTCACGACCGATGCCCCCTCTCGCGGGTGGCCGCGCCGCTGATCGACCCCGCACCCTCGCGGTCGAACGCGCCGGCGCGGGGGAACGGATCGTGCTCGTCCACGGCTTCACCCAGACTGGTCGCTCGTGGCGTGAGATCGCCACCCTGCTCTCGGGCCGCTACGAGGTCTGCTGCGTCGACCTTCCCGGCCACGGGCGTTCGACCGACGTCGTGGCCGGCGATCTTTTCGACGCCGGTCGACTCCTCGCCGAGACCGCCGGCGAGGCGACCTACGTCGGCTACTCGCTGGGCGGGCGCGTCGCCCTCCACGCCGCCTTCGCCCGCCCCGCCGCGGTCCGGCGTCTCGTGCTCGTCGGCGCGCACCCGGGGATCGAGCGCGAAGACGCCCGCGCCGAACGCCGCCGGGCCGACGCTCAGCTCGCCACGCGTCTCGAAGCGACCGGGAAGGACGGCGTCGGCATCGACGACTTCCTCGCCGAGTGGCTCGCGGCGCCGCTCTTCGCGCACCTCGACGAAAAGGCCGCCGGGCTCGACGCCCGCCGCGAGAACACGACGGCGGGCCTCGCCCGGGCGCTGCGGACCCTCGACACCGGGACCCAGCAGTTCGACGGCGACCGCCTGCGGGGGCTCGCGATGCCCGTCCTCGTCGTCTCGGGCGGCCTCGACCGCACCTTCACGGAACTCGGGCGTCACCTCGCGACGGTGATCGGCGAGAACGCGACCTTCACCGCGGTCCCCGGCGTCGGGCACGCCGTCCCCTTCGAGGCCCCGCACCGCTTTGCCGAACTCCTCGGCGACTGGATCGAAGCGCCCTAGCGCCGACCCCGCGTCGCCCGGCGCGGCGCGCCTCACAGCGCGATGCCGATCGCCAGCAAAAGACCGAGGACGATGTGCACGGTTCCCGTCTGCTCCAACACGGGGACGAGCTCGGCGCCGGTCGCGCCGGCGCGCACCCGTCGAAGGGGAACCACGGCGGCCGGCAGGGCGAGCAGCCCGAGCAGGGCGAAGTGCCGCCACGGGGAGACGACGGCCGACACGAGGACGCCGCCGACGACGAGGGCGGTGAAAAGGAGCCGGGACCGGCGGTCGCCGAGGCGCACGACGAGCGTGTGCTTGCCGGCTTCCGCATCCGTCGCGATGTCGCGCAGGTTGTTCGCCACCAAGAGCGCGGTCGCGTACGCGCCGAGGGGCACCGCCGCCCCGAAGGCGATCGCCGGGACCTCCCCCGAGACGACGTACGTCGTCCCGACGGTCGCGACGAACCCGAAGAAGACGAAGGAGAACAGCTCGCCGTACCCGGCGTAGCCGTACGGGCGGGATCCCCCCGTGTACAGCCAGGCGGCGGCGATCGACGCCGCGCCGACGAGGATCAGCCACGGCGACATGACGATGGCGAGCACGAGACCCGCGGCCGCGCCGAGACCGAAGGACGCGACCGCCGCGGCGCGCACGGCGGCCGGGCTGGCGAGCCCCGAGGCGACGAGACGGGTCGGC